>Ga0214543_1000776_pt1 | contig 57323 bp, 14 predicted proteins | sample CNSS2metaG_FD_160094 | JGI IMG/M metagenome (GOLD analysis project Ga0214543, IMG submission 160094) | Root nodule microbial communities from cowpea collected in UCLA plant growth center, Los Angeles, California, USA - CNSS2 | ecosystem: Host-associated > Plants > Roots > Nodule | place: USA...
TATAGTGTGTGTGTGTATATATATATATATATATATATATATATATATATGATTAATTTCAGTTTTATTGACATATTTAAGATATTATAAAATTTAATCAATTATTACTAAATAATTACTTATTAAATTGTTTAGATATTTTCATATCTCTTAATTAATTTTATACACTTTCAGATTTTGAATTTTTATATTTAGTTAGACTTGGTTTAAAAAAATCAGAACTTAATTAGATAATGGCCACCGAATTATAACAACAAAATAGTAACAATAAAAAAAAATTGAATAGCTATGTCGGAAACGCTCCATAGAAACCATATCTGAACTTCATAGTTAAGGATATGTGACATCAACCCAACTCACATAAGTAATTGACACAATTTTTAACCCAAAACTTCAAAACATTAGATTTATGGGTCGTTTTTCTTATAGTGTTTAACTTTATTAACTTTACTCAATGTGGAACTTAGACTTACACGGATTATTTTGAACTGTCTCTTACTTTCATATTTTCTTTTTAGCTTGATTTTGGTAAGGAAGTCGTTGAGAGGGCTACTTTTTAGTTGATGTCAACTAGGGTTTTCTTTTTGAAGTTGATAAAACTTACTTTTATATTTATGTTGTTAAAATAGGATTATCTTTTTTTGCTACTAATCTTTCTCTCTCAAGTCAATATTTCTTGTCCAATTTTAGGAAAACTATTTTTGACAGTCGTCAACTTGCATTTTTTTTATTGGTGCTTCTTGTGACTATTTCTTTGGGATGTCTACAATGATTACTTTCTTATCATTGCCACCAATGTTATTCTCTGTCAAAAGTTTGTTAGGATTTTTTTTCCTAATGTTGACTTGGGAAACTTTCCCTACACAATAAGTGGATTGTTTGTCAGCAATGTAGTAAAAATAACATCAATCAATGCAAACTAAATAATTGTGGTTGATATTAGTTGTAAACAATATTGACCAATGTCAGTTGAGAAAAAAGTTGTCAATGCCAATTAAAAAGCCTTGATTAACATTTATTGAAAAATAATACCAACCAAGATCAACTAAAAAAGACAATCCATAGTGATATTTTTGAAATACTAATAATTGTTTGAGATTTAAATAATTCCTTGCATTTGATGGCAAATGAAATTCTTTTCCAAACGAGAAAATTAAAATTCAGTAAATTTGAATTGTCTTATCTGGACAAAACATTTGAAAATTGAAATAATTTGAAATGAGATCAATTCAAATTGAATGTATTTAAATGTCTTAGAAATTATGAAATTCTCTATCCAAACTCAAGGTCAAGATTTAGATTGAGTTTTCCTTTTTCACATGAAACTCCCCAAAGAGGTTTTCACTAGCCTTGTTCGAGCCACTTTCTATTTAGTGATTTGTACATTTTCAATCTTAAATTTCGAAGTGCCTTATACCATCTCTTCCCTGCATAGAACTTTCTATCCTTTCCCTCGTTTTTGGATGCCTCGCAAGGGTATACTTCTTCAAAAAACATGAGGTGCATGGCAAGATTATCAAAATCTAGTTAATTTAGCCATCACTCATATTAGTTGAAAGTTTTTGGTTTCTAGATGCAATTTTCAAACAAAATGCATTCGGTAAAATTCCAGTTGAAATAGTTTTTTACTCAATTTTGAAACACTTTTACATTCGTTTTCAAAATCAAGAAAAAACAATTTGTAAATTTAGTTTAGTTTAAGCAAACTATATTGTTATGTTTGTTTATAACCTTATTGTTGTCATGACATCATTACTATCACTTTCACCACCACCTCTACCACTGCCACTATCTTTGTTACTTTCAAAGCTGCTACCATCATTACATGGAACGATGTATATAAGAGAGGAAGAAAAAACAGATACAAAAAATATGGAAGACCAAACCAAAATCATGTAAAAGAAAACAACAACCCTCCCAAAGAAAAAAGCTATAGAAATCTAAAGTCTGAGAGTTGATAACTAGTACAAAAAAAAAAATCAAAACTAATGATACAAAGCAAAAATACAAACCAAGTAAAGTCTAATATATTTTCAGTCCAATGTTAGCAAGACTGTCAACACAGCAATAGTCTTCACGGTTATATGGATGGCTTGAGTGACTTATATTTAACAATTTTTATAGTTTCTATGGTTAATATTTATTTTGTCAAATTTTTTTTTCACAGTTTTCATTTTTTTAGTTAATTTGTCACTTACAATTATTTTATGTTTCAATGTTTTTTTTTAATATTGGCAGAGTTTCCACTGGGACAAGGTAAATTGCAGCAATTTATCAAAAACTAAATCTAAAAAACTGAATCTGAAAACTCAACAAAAGCTGGGTTTAACTTTTGAAATTTTCAAAACATAAAACTGAAAATCACCCCTACAAAAGTCACAGACCAGAGTACATTATGATTGATAAGACTGAAACAGAAAAATCCTCTTCAAGTCTTAAAATGGAAAAAGAATACTAAACTTATTTGAAGATAGAATAAGATTAACTATCTACATCAGTTTTAAGCAATTTAATTACACTAACTAATTAAACTTAATTGCTCAATAATATCTTCATATCATATTTGGATCAACCGATAGGGATAGAAGAGAGGCGTCATAAATAAGAGAGAGGGTGGGAGGAATGAACAAGATCGCACGGAAAAGGCAAATCCAAATTCTGTGCATATATAGTGTAAACATAAACTCAATCTATGGTTAAAAGTATTTGAAGCAGATTTTAAGTGCTACGAAAAACTAAAAATAAACATACAACCTAACCAAACTCTCTACTTTCTAAAGAAATGACTCCTTTTTTATATATGAATTTGTTCACATATTATTGTGGAATTTAAAAAAAGAAAGAAAGAACAGCATTCTGTATTAAATTATCAAAATTTATCATACCAGTTGATGGAGGTTTGAGTTCTCCTGCAGCATATTTACCCATAACACCACTGCACCTGTTAACATACAGCAAAGTCATGGACTAAAATCAAAGATGCTCAGTGCAAACATAACAAAATAATTCAATAAATTATTATACCATGGAAAGCTGTTTGATTCTACCAAGATAAAGAAGGAGAGACTATAACCATACATAATTTACACTACTGAGAAGATAAACAAAATCATGTACCCCTGAACTAAGTTATGCTATATTCCAATACTGGAAATCCCTAATGAACATGAGTCAAATGCTTTCCTTTTCACAGTTATGAAATATGATTTTCAGCTCAATCCATGTATTTCAATTAACAATCAGGAAAAACTGCCAACAAGCTTATATTTCATCCTTTACAAGTGATATGTAATTGTTGAGAGATGAGAGACGCAAATGAAAGATTTGATCATAATTATGTAAAATAAAGCATAGTAGTTACTGGATCACAAGTTCAATAGGTGGGTCAATGGTTAATTTGCATATTTAGCCTGTATTGGCAGAGTTAGGATACCTCTGTGAGTTGGGAATCATTATTTGACTCAAGGTATGTCTGGCCCAGCCACTGGCGGAACTTCACTATGACATAGGCTCCCCAAAAATTTTTAATTTTTTATATTTGTATATATGTTAAAATTGTATTATATGTTATTATATTATTTATACTAAATTTAAAACAACTTCTCATCATCTTATTTATATACATTGATTCTTCATATATTTTTATTGTTTAAAAATTAAAATAACAATTAATTTGATGGATGTTGGTTAACAAAAGAAATTAGAATTTTGTCTCTTGACTATAAGGTTTTTGGTCATTAAGTCATCAATAAGGCATAACAATTAGAAAAAACAAAAAAAAAAAGGTAAAAAGATAAGTCCGGATATAGAGATTGGAGACCAGAGAGGTTAAAAACGCATCATCATAATATCTCTCATGAATCAAGATTAATATTCTATTATGATTTATGTGTGTTAGATTTATGATTTTCTTATTATGATATTCTTCCTTATTTAAGTTTTTCCCAAAATTAGTATGAACCCTAATTTTGATTTTGGGAGTCTTTTATAAAATTGAAATGAACCCTAATTATATTTCTTCCAAAATTAATATAATCCTAAATTATGAAATTTAGGAATTTTATTAAATTATGAAATTTATGAATTTTGTGTTTTTTGCTACATATGGTAAAATTTGATAGATGTATTATGGACTGCGTTACAACTTTCATTGCACATAATGAATAACCTTAAATTGGAACATAAATTAGAATACCCATCATGTATGATTAGGAAGATTGGGAATCGAAAAGTATGTGAATCACTCTGAAAATAGTTTAAATCGAGGAAACATTTATTTAATAAGAAAAAATAATATATATAACAAATATATAAATATAATTTGGCATCCCTGAATATTTTGTCCAAGTTCCGCGACTGGGTCCAACTTATGTTTAGATTAACTTCTTGCGACAGTTTTGTCAATCAGTACCAATAAAATTTCTGACAAAAAAAGAAAGTACCTCTGTAAGAATTATAGATCACTAGCTAGCTTTTTGAAAAGCTACAGCTAGGAGCTTTTTTCAACTTGTGTGAAGCTTGCTTTGGAAGTTCACTTCTATGACACTCAGCAACAACAAAGCCCATGTTAAAGGACCTAATTTGCTCCATAATCCCTACCAAGGTCCTTGTGTGACCTCAACAAACACATCTGCTATGGCCACTCCATCATCATCAACATCTCCCTTGCCACTGACCCTCACAAAGCCACATGTCACCTATTCATGGAGAACAACTACAACGACTATGATTGATGCAATTTCATTTTCATCAACCTCGTTAGGAAGGACCTCAGAATGAAGCCCTTTAGCCTCACCTTTGCATCATATCAGCTACTGCTTGGGTTGAAAGCAATGCCATTGTTGTAGCACAACCCGAGGCACCACAAAGGAGAAGGATTTTCGTAGGGGAATAGGAACCAAGAAGAGGAGAGATTACACAAAGAGGGATGACAACAATGGACAAAGGAGACACAAGAGCCTAAGAAGGGAGGGAGTTGTGAATGAGGATGAAGAAAATGAATCAAGGAGAATAGAAGATGATAGTGGAGCGGACAAGCATGATATAGTGGAGGCAATGGATGATGTTACTCTAGAAGGTTGTTGTTATGTGTTGGGGATTTATGCAATGGCAAGGCATTAGTTGTGCATGGGAATAAAGTGATTCTCAAAACTTCAAAGATGACTAAGGGGTTCTTTGTAATTCAAATTATCTTAAAAAAAATTAACTTATAAATAAGTTTTACAAATGCGAGCATCTTTTAACTTAAGAAAAAAATGAAAAATATTCATACAACTTTATCGTATTTCTCCATATGACCCATTCACAAGGTTTTGATGCCTCCGACAAAACCATTGTCTACTCCCATGTGTTGCAACGTTTATTGGTTCAAATATGTATCTTGGTGATCCAAAACTAAATGCTGATTTCTAGTTTCAACACGAGTGAAATGCCCTAACATAGGACAAATTTCAACTGAAGTCTTTAGGATCCAAACCCTACAATTTGAGCTGGTTGTGCCTACTATTGCCCTTACAATATTTCAAATCAACAAAAGCAACGTTGCCTTGGCTCCCAATTCTTCCCAACAAGACAAAGCACAAGGAATTTGATATTTTCTTTGTTCAGGAAACGGAGTTGAACAAACAAGTCAAGGTACCTTGTTACAACACTTTATTTCTTACTTTCTAGGAAAACATGTCATCCGCAATAAATTCACCACACAACAAATATATCTCCTTTCAATAGGAGAACTTTCCAATTAGCATTTGAATATTCGGCAGTACAAGCTTGGCCCTTATCTTCATAGACCTATAAGCTCCATACAAATTTTGATATTGAAAATGATATACCATACAAATTACAAAAATGATGTGCTCAAGTAACTATAAGTAGTTCAATTCCCAAATATTATTTTTGTATATCTTTCAATCCAAAATTAGATTCCCAGATTTGGCAAACGCTTAACTTTTCTATTCAAAAGGGAGAGAAATAGCATATCATCCTTGAACCTTTTGATTGGATTCATTCTTATATGAGGGTCTTCTTCCAATCGTAATATATCTTGTTCAAAATGTTTTTCTTCTATATTGATAATTACCTTTATTACACTGATTTTTTTCATGAAAGAGCAAATTGAAGTTTTCTAGCTGTTTATAAACTTCTATTACATGATTCAAACTCAATTTGGAAAATTTATCATGCAACTGTTCTTTGATAGTGGCACATAATACATAAACAACAAATTTCTAAGTCTCAATGTAAGTGGCATAATTTTTTAGCTAGGCTTTGATACCCTAAACAAAACAGGGTTTCGAAAAAGAATTGTTACTTCCTTAAAGTTTCCAGAGATTACTCTTCTAGATGTTGATTGGATTAATGCCATTGGCTTTAATTCAATACAACAAATGTCCTTTCTTTTTGTTCATGTTATGGCCAGTATTCTACCCTGTCCTTCTGTTATAGCACCTTTGTTCATGTTTAAAGCCTCAACCAAGGAAAGTTAAACCACCAGGTTGTCAAGTTCTAGGTTGTCAATAATCTTCTCAAGGATGGTTTGGAAGATTCACCCAAGTTTCCATGGGGTACAGGCACAGCCAGGGTGATAACTCCCTTATTCATAAAGCATTCCTATCAGGGTAAACTCACACTCCTCTATGTTTATGACATGGTCAGTGCATGTGATGATCATGACACTGAAAAAGCAGTTTTTAAGGAAGAAGCAAGCAATTCAATTTGAAATGAAGGAGCTGGGAACTTAGGTACTTTCTTTGGATAGAGGTTGTCCATTCCAAAAAAAGGTATCTTTGTCTCTCAAAGAAAGTATATACTTGATCTCGTGAAGGAATATGAAAATTGGGTGCAAAACATTTGGAATTCCCATTAAAAAAGGAACCACAAGATTGGAAGAAAGAAGAAATCCCGACAAATAGATTTGAGACTTTTCATAGAAAACCATATGATTTGTTTCATTGATTCTGAAAGTAAAAGGTGAAGTTACAAAGTATTGACTCGTGTATTTATAGGGTCAAGCTAAATAAGCTAGCTAATAGACAGGTTAAGATTCAACTATTGCGAACAAATTGGTTAAGGTCAAGCTATCACAAACTTCTTACAATTATACAAACAAAAGGAAATTACACAACATAGACCCTTTTGTTGGATGCTAATACACCCAATCAAGTATACTCGATTAAGACTCACCCAACAAGCCCATGGTGGGTGAGAGCTAGACCAGGATAAGGGATCATACACTTTGAGCTTGGACCTCATTATATCAAACTGGGTTGGAAAGATAGCTTTAATCAAAATTTCTTTAAAAAATAATAAATAAAATAACAGGTCAAGCTCCTCGTCTGGTACAATCATGGAGGACTAGATTATGAGCAGGAGAGACAACACTCACATTGTCAAAGTGAATGATAGGAACAACATGCATCACTCCAAGTTTAGCCAGCAAGGATTGAGCCAAGATACTTTTGCAATAGCAAGCACAAGGTTGTGGTATTCAACCTATGTTTTGGACCACACTACAACTGATTGATTCTAGGACCGCTAGATTACTTAGTCTAATACCAACAGTAGAGAAGACTCAATAACAAAGACTGGTGGGAAAGATCATCTATTTATCTCACTAGCCTAAACATTGCTCGTGCTATGAGTGTGGTAGGCTATGCATGATTCCCAAAAGAGACCTGTGGGCAGAAAATAGAATCCGCTAATATTTTAAAGTCAGTACAATAGAACTGTTATTCACAAGGTACACTATCCATCAAAGGTATAGAAATGCAACCTGTCAGGTCAATTGTTGATTGAAAATCACCTCAAGGTATCGCATATTCTTTTTGGAGAAAATTTGCTGAAACTAGTAAAAATGAAAAAAAATGTAGTTGTTTGATCTAATACTAAAGTGGCGTTGACCTATGGCACACAATATATTTGAGATGTTATGGGTGAAAATCATTCTAGGTGACTTTAAGTATGAGACTATTCTATGATAATAATTTGGTTATGACCTTACAATCCAATACAGCACGACAGAACTAAGCGTGTAGAAATTGACCAGCACTTCATCAAAGAGACATTGGAAAGTAGCCTTATAGACAACACCCACACCCATGAGAACTCCGATTGGTAAATTTATTCACCAAAATTCTCCCCATCACAAGATTCTGTGAACTAACTAGCAAGTTGAGAATGGTAGATATCATTCAACGACTTAAGCAGGAGCAGCAAATATGTTTGTAGTAAACATCTTCGGTATTATTAGAATAGATAAGTATCTCATGTTTTTAATATTATTCATATGTTCCTTTTTATGTTAGTTTCCCTATTTCCCTAAGAAGGCCTATAATAGGGGACTAGAGCTCGTGTTACAAACACAAAATATATTCAATAATTCCTTCTTTTTTTCAAGTGGTAATAACCAAACTTCAAAATCTAATAAACCATGGTTTGAAAGTGAATCGGACCACAATTAGTATCTTCATTTGGTTCTTGAAATTGTGAACCATGAGATATGGTTGAGTTTGAGGTCAAACCTTAAACTGAAACATGAAACCCTTAGGACGTGCAAGTAAAGTTAAAACATACATGCATACATAATTAACCACATCTGGCCAAATAAATTGATAGAGATAAACTATTTATTACTTACTAAGAACAAATTACTAAGAAATACTCACCATCGGAAATAGTCACTTCTAATGCCTACTGGTGAAGCCAACAATATATCAGTAATCCAGGGAGACAATGGCCTTATAGGTTTCTTCTCCTGATGTGTCAAAGAATTATGCACAGATTTCCCATTAATAGGTTCACTAGTTGTAGCATGACTGCCACTACTGCTTCTTTCTGTTTCACCATATTGTCTTTCCATTTTGTAAATAGGTCGATTATAATGAGTTAAAATACGCAAAATTTCACCACAAGCCAGAGCCCATTGTTCTGAGTATTCATTCTGCAAAATAATACACAAAATGAAAATAATAGAGAACCACTTTGAAAAAACTGAACTCAGATAGATAGTTGCTATATTAAATCAATCTCAAAGATGAAAAACTCAAAGCAAGAGACTTCTTTTCTTTCATAGGGATTAGCTAAATGCCTGATTTATTTATTTCTTACTGATTCTACTAAAATTTCTCTACAAAGTTTACTTGAGTAGATTTCCACATATTTGAATAACTGATTTACTTGCTGTTTTATTTCATAATAGAAAGATTTGAATGGTTTTAAATCAGTCATGTGTTAAGCAAAGTTTCCATGTATAATGTTAAAGATGAGGCATTCAGTCAAATTTGATACTTTGCTATGAAACAGGGGATTATACTTATACCTCAATTTTTGGGCAGACTGAAGATATGAAAGAAGCAAATGGAGGACTAGCCTTATCATAGACTAGTGTCCCATCAATAATACATGAAATAATTGGAAGCACAACGGCATGTCCATGCTCTGGATGATGAAGGACAAATGTGGCTGGATGAAATGTAAAATATAAAGTTATTTCACATAAGATAAAAATAAATGTGGTAACAACATATATGTTGAGCCAAACATAAGTAAAACTAACATGCAAAAAAGCATAAATACCCAAAACATCATCAAAGAGAAGAATTTCCTTGGACGGATAGCGGTTACGGATCAACTGCCAAAATAATATAGAACAGGGTGAATGGCATTTGATAAAAATCATTGGCTTCTCATGTAAAATAATAATAGTAATAATAATAACAACAATAACAATAATATAAAAAACAATTTATATAGATTGTTTTTGTTCCAGTTCACAAGGCTCATCAGTAAATATGGGAGCATTTATCATACCTCGGCAATATCGTCAGTAAATTGTTCGGATGTAAACTGAATGAAGTATTCAACATATGCAGCAATTTGATCCTAGGAAAAGCAGAAATGATAAGACAAAAACAAACAAAATGGAACAACAATAAGCTTTCAATATAGCAGAACTAAAGATGAAAAAATGTTTACAATCCACATATTTGATTGACAAACAACTACTCTCAGCCTTACAATTTACCAAAAGACTGCTGATTTTTCACTATTAAAATAACACTGAAGAGATTTCAATTTATTACATGTATCATAAAACACTGAATTTTGTATACAAAGACGGGCATTTAACATGGTTATTTAGCAAACTTCTGTAAAGCTACGTAGGGAAAAGATTACAAATCAATTGATTATATCATCCCATCCAAGGCAATTTTTATCAGGGGATTTTTTATCAATAGAAGAAATATCATCAGGCCTCAAAGAAATTTAGAAACACACACATACAGAGTAGTTGCACATCAAGTGAAAAGCTCTCCAGCCTATCTAAAGTCCAGTAAGGAGACAATTCAGAAATAATTGGCTACGATAGCAAAACATACCATTTAAATGATGCAACTGGAAAAAATATACTTAAGTTTGACACTGGTCTAAATTTAAGCATTCTGCATTCCAATGCAGAATCTTGTCTCCACTAGCCATTACTACTCGAAACTCCCACCAAAACCTTTGAAATGACATACAAGAAAGTTCTCTAAATTTTCAGGATATTCAACAGTTCCCAAAAGTACCAGAGAATCAAAAAAATCAAAAGGCTAGAACGTTAAATTTAAATAGCTGCTAGTCTCATCGGGGGCTGTGCGTATGCTGATTCATGCAAAGGCTACAGTACAAAGATGCATCCCTTGATACTATTCCATTCATGAACCAATTATCTCTCGACAACTCATACTGCATTCCCAACACACAGAAGTGCCCTTTGCGTTTGGATAATGCATGGCCCCACTAACATTGCACTGAAATTCAACTTTTACATTGGGAGAATGATAGCAGCAAGGATCAAACTCTAGACCAATTGGTTGTGAGGACTCCAACAACAGTAAGTAGACATATAGAAATTTCATTTATTAACTTCTGAAGTCCAAAAAGCTTTATTCCAAACGTTGAAACATTAAACAAAATATTATAATTTATCATTATTCTAATCATAATTCATAAAAGAGAGCAACTGACATTCAATGACTAAAGTTATAGTTTACTTTGAGAAAAGAACATTACAGAAGAAAGGGCTTGGGGAGGGGGAATCAAGAGTGAAATGACACCTTTCTTTGTTGACCATCTGGCGGGGGAGGCCAGAACAATGAGGAGAATTGAAGACGGTCAGTCCACTTTTCACTGGGAGCAGCCATTGAAGAAGAAGAAGACATCTATCTACTTTCAAGGTATCGTTTCCTTCTACCTCTGACAATTAAAAGCGTTATCCAAATTCCAGCCAAAACATGCTACCAATCAAGAATTAAAATATCGTAATTCACCATTCCCTGTTCACCATGGCCAGATACTTTTTACCTTAGTAATCAATCCATCACCAATATCCATCAAAACAAAACAATTTTCACAAAAAACTTTACTTTCGACAGAGAGCAAGCCAATAGGAAGACAGCCAAATTCATCTCGAGATAACAGTATATACTTAGCACGACAACTAGTGCTCTATGCTGCTAGAACATGTATACTTTTCAAAATTACTGATAATTTCTAAGTTCTTTTCACTCTAACACCACTATAAAATATCCAAACTATTTCCCAAATAATGAAAATCAGAAACACAGATAAATCTGAAAAAAAAAAAACTGACAAAACAGAGCAAAATCAAAATAAAAAGAAATAATAAAACAAAAATAGTAGTGAGAATAAAACTTTGTACGAGAAAATATGGAATTTCCCTCCACACCACAGAGGTCGGCTAAGATTCAAAAGCTAGTACAAATTAAAATAAAAAATAAAAAATAAAAAATAAGCCCCTTAAATATCTAACAACTCAGATTCACCATACAAAATTTTCTTAAAAAGAAAAAAAAAAGGTAAGAGAGAGAGCCGATGAAATCCAGTCTAGAAATTAACACAAACACCATGAACAAACCAGGAAGGCATGAAAATGATTACATCAGTTAAATAAAAATAAAACAAAAAAATCAGCAAAAAAATGTACCCGAGTCCTTCTGTGTGCATAAGCAATTATTTCAGGAAGTAAACATGGCGATTGCAAAGATGAAACGATGGAGGTGAAAAAATGGGAAATTGTGAAGTTTTATGAAATGGAAATATTTAAGAGGTGGTGGTTCAAGGTGGAAAGCAGAGTGAGAGAAAGAGAGAGAAAGGGTAAACAAACACAACTGGGAGAGAGAAAGAAGGAGAAGATCTTTAGGAGCTCTGAGAAGCCTAGATTGAATGCATACGTGGCAATGATATTTTCCTCTCACCTCACACCCTGTGTCACGTCATGTTACTCTGCACATTCATCTTCATGTATCCACATCCATGTTCGCCCATCATCATTGCACATATACATACATACATTCACCTTGCCCTTATTTGTAATTACACCTATTGCTTTCGGTTAAATTTATTTGCATCTCCTACAGTTATATTAAATAACTCACTTTAAATAAATTCTTTAAATTTCTGCAGGTTCATATTGTTATAATCTGTGATTTGAATTTGACATAAGTAACATGTAAAATAAAGCTAATTAGTTAATTAATAAAAATGAAAATTCTATTTTCAAATTATATGTAGATATAATACAAAACTGAGTAATATTGACACTATATAAACTAATAATATAAATAAATATATTATAAGTAAAATAAATACTACTAATGTAAGTTAATAGCAAAAAATATATGTATATTTATTATTATTAGTAAGCAAAAAATATTATTATATACAAATAAATAATAACTTATTTTTTAACACTGTATATTTTAATTACAATTAAATTACTCTATTTCGAATATTCTTCTTTATTATAAGATTGTGTTGTTTAAGTCGTCGCAACAATTTCTATTGTATTGACTAAAACTATAATTTGTGAATCTCAAAGGCTCATTTTTATTTTTATTTTTTTAAATTGGGAGACCAAAATTGAATCTATTCCAAATCTTAAAATTAAAAATGTAATTTATATGTATTAATATTAATTTTAACATGTGTGAATTATGTTTCATCGTTTCTCTCCGTTAGTATTAATTTAAATTTTATTGGTTTATATTATTTATTTTGAGCTTATCATTAAAAATATTATTTAAGTTAAATATGACTATGCATAATTTTTAATTATGCATATTAAATATGTTTATTAACAATTATTTTTTTAAGAATCTAAATAAACAATTTACAAAGAAAACTAGTAAAAGAGATCCAAAATATAAGTAATTTATTTTCCTTAAAAACACATATATATATATATATATATATATATATATATATATATTTGCACTTACTGTTAGGCTATCATGTATAGTGTATTATATTTTCTTTGTGCAAAATTACATGTTATTAAGAGTAGTTCACACAACAAACATGCATTGGGTGAGCTAATACATTAAAACCATCAATGTCTTATACTAAACATATGACATGTTTTCACCCTAGTTTTTCTGTGTACGTGAAAAGAAAAGCGAGTAAAATTTACGTTTGTTTCGAGTGATGAGAACTAATTTGTGAACATCGAAACGTAGATGATAGATGTGTCTTCTTTCTTTGAATGAAGAGAAATAAAAAATAATAATAATAATAATAATAATAATATAAGTTAGATATAGACACAATTTATTTTAACTTATATTTATATCAATCACATTACATTTTATCATAATTTCATCATATTTACTTTTTTTATTTTAAATAATGTCTTACATAATATAATATACACTAATTACATTTTATTTTAAACCACTTTTATATCAAAAGATAAAATGATAATCATTTAATTTCATTGATTAAAATATTTTATGTAAATTTTCAAACCTATTACATCATTTATTGATTTTTATAAATAATGTTCTAATTTTTTTTTTCATTTATCACCGTCTTTCTCTTAATAAAAATAACATATATTTTCCCTTAAATGCACTTTCCAAATCCACTTCTAAAAAATAATGTACAATATAAAACACCTTTACAAATCCACTCCCAAAAATAATGTAGAGTTGACCGGACCTTCTCGTTATTTATTGTTTTATTTAGATAATTAAGTTATCAATAAAACTATGGTAATTTATTTCTTCGTCATCATCATTTCAACAAAATTACATATTTTATAACTGTTTGAATTAAAGTTTAAAAAAAAAAATAGCTTAAGAAAATGTTAACTTATTGACAAAAGACTCAAATTCAAAAATAATAACACATCATTATACATTTTAAATTCTTTACTATAGCACAAATTAGTTTAACCATTAATATATCATTAGCAAGGTTTATAACCACCTCAAGCAATATCATACCAAAAAGAAAATAATTGAAAATATGCAAAAAAATTAAAATTACTTTTAAACAAGAGCTGATGGAATCATATGACAATCTCTAATATTTTATACAAAATGGTTTTTAACCAAGAAAACATAACCTATATAATAAAAAATTAAAAGAATGAATTGTGAGAAAATTATAGATTTTATAAAATGAGAATTTAGAATTATAATTTATACCTGTGAAAACACTCACGTTTCTTTTTATAATTTTACTGTAAATAATTTTTTTTCTATTTTATAGGTAGTTTTGTAATTAAAAAAATAGTTAAGTTTATAAAAGCAGTCAAATAAAAAAAATTATTAAATGTAAATAAACAATTAGTTCAAGAGTAAAATTAATAAAATAAATATTTTAATTTAAAAAAAATCTTATTTAAAGAATAAAATGAAAATTAAATGTGAACATTATGATAGAAAATTCATACAAAATCATTATTATTAAATTAAATATAAATATTTTTTATAATTTTACTGTAAATAATTTTTATTTATTTTATAGGTAGTTTTATAATTAAAAAATAGTTAAGTTTATAAAAGCAGTCAAATAAAAAAAATTATTAAATTTAAATAAACAATTAGTTCAAGAGTAAAATTAATAAAATAAATATTTTTATTTAAAAATTAATAATTTCTTATTTAAAGAATAAAAATGAAAATTAAATGTGAACATTATGATAGAAAATTCATAGGCATAGACATTAAATATATCTTAAATCATCCACACTTTTCTTTTAAAGAGACGTGAATCTTAATATTTCAACTTTATTAGTTTAAGTGAGGTTGATATTGTTTTATTTAATCTTAATATATAATATGAATGAAAATATTATATATATATATATATATATATATATATTAAAAAATAATTAATAATTAATTTTAGTGATTAAAAGTTATTAATTATTATAGTGATTAATTTAAATATAAATTTATAAAATAAAAATATATATTGGTTATAAAAATAATCATTGTTATAAATAAAAAAATATAATTAGTCTCTAAATTAGTCATTAATTAATTTGAGATTAATTTATAAACTCGTTATTTTGGTAACAAAAACTATGTCTCTAACTTAAAGTGATATGAATTTGAGGACAAACTCTCTTTGATAACAAGGATATGATAATAGGATATCTCTTTAATTTCAAGTGATACGAATTTGACAAGACAATTTTTCTTAAAAAAGGAGGGTATGGTAAAACATTATCTTCTATCATATATAAGTAACATGAGGAGAAACATTTACAATTCAAGATATTTGTGACAATGTCAAATATTGAAACACGCCTCCTTAAAGTTTATAACATTTCATGAATGAGGAACTTAAAGAACACTAATATCATAAGCACAATTGAAAAATAATTTATGAAATTAAGTAAATTATAATTTAATTTTAAGTTTGCAAAATATTAAATGTTTGGACGAACTAGTTTGTGTTTGCTGGATGAGCGGGCCTCGCCAGCGGGCCTCGCTAGACGAAAGTTTGTGTTTGTAATTTTTGTTTTTTGTTATTTTTATGTGTTTTTTATTATCTTGTATAGATTTTAGGTATTCTTAAACTTTAATTTATAAACTAATTCCATTATAAAAGCCAAAATCTTGATAGTTCATGTTTAGTAACCAAATTGTAAATTGATATATTTTGTTGGTAGCGAAAACTCGATAACTAATTTTGATAAACTAATTTAAAAATTAATTATAATTTTTATTCATAATAGTAATTATTTGTCTTTATCTAAAATTGATTGTTAATAGAAATTTTCTTGTCATGATATTACAATACTGCTTTATCATTTGTTGAAATTATATATATATATATATATATATATATATATATATATATATATATATATATATCTCACGATTGTAGAAGTGATGGTGGATCTTACATGATTCAATCCCTACACTTCATAGTCTGTTAAACTCTACTTTATTATTTTTGCATGTCAATTTATCGTCACATCATCAGCACCGTGTAGACGTTTTAACATTAGATGGTAGGGAAAACTTGATCGTAAAATGATAATAATCGAAAAAGGTTTAATTACTTATTTTTTATCTTCACATTTATTTTTCCGAATTTAGTATTTTTATTAATAAAACCTTTAATCAGATTAATTTATTTGAAAAATGTAAAAATATAGTTTTTGTAGATATTAAATGAAGTCCCTTAATTAATAAAATTAGCAACTTGATCATTATATATATATATATATATATATATATATATATATATATATATATATATATATATATATATATGGACTTTTTAATTATGGAAGCTTTGCCAAAAACTTATTAAAAGTACAATGATCTGTAAAATTTATCCTTAATTTTTAGCATCCCTTGTTTGTCACTTATGTCGTGTTATAATTATTGTACATTTTTCCACTCTATGTTTTCTTTCTCTCTCATATTTCTTTTTTTTTTTTTCTCATAAATTGAATCGATCGCAAATAGTGTATTTTCCACCCATAAGACACGTGAACACGTGTAAAACTATAGGAAAAAATAATCATGATTATTAAACGAAAATAACTAGATCGATCGTGTTCGTGTATTTAATTATAAAATCATTAAACTAAAAGATCACGTGAACTTAATTTGGACCATAGGTTTTTATTTGACGATTACGGTATTACTCAAAAACACATTCGTTCCGATTAAAGTATATAAAATTTTTAAATAAGTATTAAAATAATTAAGAAATACACAATAATACATGATCGAATTAAAACGTAAATATAAACTGTAGTTCAATTTTATTTTTCGGATTTTCAAACTTTTTCCCGTATATTATTATAACGAAAATATAGACATAGCCTTATTAATATTTGGAGAGAAAAGAAAAAGAATGAAAATGAGGAAAGTGGGTATTGGAAAGTTAGAATTATTGGAGGGAGAAGAGGTGAATAATAGAATAAAATAGTGGGTGAGTTTTTGTTGGTTTGTTTGTTTGGTGCGTTGCGCTGTCGAGTGCACTGTGATAGATATTTATTTGCGTTGTGAGGAAATTAATGTGAGGTCATTTGGGAGTAACTTCCTACTTATTATGCCATTCTTCTCACCTCTTCCATTTTTTTTTGTGATTCTCCAATTATTCCAGCTCACATCAATTTGGTTTGATTTGCGATCCCCACGCACGAGTTCTAAGAATTAGACGTCCTCTTAAAAAAAGTCTTTTGTGAAGACTTTTCGAAAGATTTATTCAAAAAATAACGTAGATGAGACATCACTCCATTAATATTATATTCAACATAAAAATCTTAATATAATACGTTTAAGAATGTGTTTTTATACGGTAATCATATTTGTTGTCATTATTATATATGAAATTTAAAAACAACACGACAATATACAAATGAGATCATTTTGTCATGATCGAATGCTTCCGTCACGAAATAATTGTATAATCCACAACAATTTCTTCTTAACAATTATTCACCGAAAATCAAATTCATGACCTTAGATCTAATATCAATCGTTAGGATCGAGCGCTTATCACTAGACCAAAAGTTATAATCATTAATTAAGACACAAATCTTTTTATTTAAGAATACAATAATTCAAATGTCACATTTAATTATAACTCGACCTATTTAGTTTGTATTACAAAACAATTTATGTCAATGCGACAAATTTTACATATAACAAGTAGTATGCACGTTAAAGTTTCAAATTCCGTTATGATCTTAACCTTAATTTTTAAAAGAAAACATATGTATTTAACTTATTCTTAATTTTAATTAATAAATAATGCGACACTATAAAACATAATCCAAGAAAATCTTTCATGTGGTGTCTTTTATGAGTTTTGCTTCTCGTAACTTCCTAGAATTGATGTAAAAGACAATATGTTTGTGTTGTTTATATCAAAAGAGGAAAAGACGATGACCAAGTTTTCCTTTTGCAAATATAATTTAAGAATGATGGCATTTCAAAAGTCAACGAAAGACGTGTTTGACAAAATTGGGAGGTCCATAATTTTGGAGTGAACAATGGTCTGACTGGTCATACGTGGCAGACACAACTTGTATTCTTGGCATATCACGCAGAGGGTTGACTTAAACTCATTGGCTTCAATAACTTTTTTTTGTCATGAAACAAAGAAACCATTTTTTAGTTCATGGAAGGAGAACATTCAATTAAATTTGTTCAAAGTGCGTAAATGTTGTTTTAGTAATATGAGTAGTGCATTTTTTTTAGATTTAAAAATTAGACACGTTATTTAGTGGTGGTTGAAAGATACCCTCGGTAGCTGCTAGTGCTACTTGACAGGGAAAATTCTTCTTTTGTGTAAAGTGATTTTTATGTGTTGAATTAAATATTAAATATTAAAACAACCTAAACTAGGGTAAATGCTTTTCCACTTGCGGTTTTCTTTCCAACCTACCATCATAATGTAACTTCAACATGTCAATGCCCATGTCTCAAAAGTATGTAGTTTCATACTTATATTTGTATTTTTTTATTTATTCAAATAATTATTAAAATGCTTTTAATAGAAAAATGTAAGCCATGGAATAATTATATAAATATACCAATACATGTATTCATGAGTCATATATTAAAATTTATGTATATTTCGATCTCCATCCACTTTTTTTTTTTGGTTTTCAAATTATTTAGTTTTTAGTTTTCATTTTTTTTTATTATATTAGATCGATTTATAAATGTCCTTTGTTCTTTTTTACAAAATAAAAACCTTGATTTTAACATCTTGAATTAAATATCTTTTATGTTGTCAAAGGAAGAAAAAAACTCTCAAATATACTTTTGATGATAAAAAATTGTTACAGGTCAATTTCTCCTTTAATATATAAAACTATAATGTATGAATATAATAACAGATTAAATTATTATATTATTCAATAAGTATATAATATATCATTACTCATTATTTTGATAAACTATTTTAATTAATTATCTATAAGTTTTTGAAAAGAGAAAAGTGTTTCTAAAACAATACAATTATCCTTGAATGACCGTTTTTTAAACTTTTTATTTTTGTTTTTGTCAAAGTGGTTAAACCCTTTTCGTTGTTGTCAAAGTAGTGATTATTTTGATCAAATATTTTAATTAGTTATCAATAAGTTTTCCAAAAGAAAAAAGTGTTTCTAAAACAATACAACTATCCACCCCTCTGTTAGGTTTATATAGGAGAGATTTATTGGAGAAATGTAACACCAATGAGATTTGAGTTTAACATATAAAAGAGACATTACTCTCAACAAAAAATTTTAAGACAATGAATTTATGAGTTTACAAGTACCCCTTATTTCTACTGTCGTTAATTTTAGCGGGATACGCTTTACTCGACTCGCTGTCTATAAGACTTTTGATACAATGATTCGTCTGAGCCGATCACCTTACGAACCTTCGAATTTAATACCACTGTTAGGTCTATAGAGGGAAAGATACAATACCAATGAGTTTAAGTCTCACATTAGGTAAAAATGAGAATATAACAATATATAATGATAAGTGATATTAGACAACTTCCAAATAGGTATTATGGAGTTTAATTTAGTCTCACATGATTTAGATATTGTTAGACGTTGTTCTCAACTTTAATGACATTTTTTTATTTTTTCAAAGTCATCAAATTAACACTTGATAGATGTGTTTTTGGAGAAGAGAAAATTGATTTGATAAATTATTCGTATGAATCACCACACTCTCGTAAAAGAATATGACTATTTTTTTTATTATTTAAGTGACATTAATGAAAAATAATCTTAATTTTATTATTTTACCATCACTTTTACAAAACCTATAGTTATCATTTTAACTTAAAATATATCTGATGTTTTGATGATAAAATGAAAATAATATACTTTAAAGGATAAAATGCATCCAAATCAGTAATTATATAAAGTTAACAATTGAAATTATAACGAACTACGTTTTAAGATACACATGCCTACTTTTGTCACAATATATTGATTGGAATTTTTTATACACGGTTATAAATACATTTGTATTTTTTTATACATGTATGTATGTAGTCTATGTTGGTTTAGATTAAAAGTAGAGATATCAAAATCATTTCTAACATGTGAGTCAATTGCTCACCATGAATTTGAGTCGGGTTGGTTTACTCAACTTTAATTTGATTGGATTTTTATTTCATAGATTGCTTTAAAATTTATTTAAATAGTCGAATACTTAAAAATAAGTAAATAATTATTTTTTTTATGTGGATTAGCTCACAAATTCATGATGGGTTGAGTCGAGTTACAAAATTTATGACTCACTATAAAGTGAGTCAGATTAACACTCATTTTTAACCCAGCTCATGGTAAGTTAACTCGTGCGAACTGGATTGTCTCACTTTAACATGTCTAATTAAAAGTGAAAATTTGAAGAAAATTTGAAAAAATTAAAAATATGAAAATAAAAGTGAAATAAAAAGAGAAAGAAGAGAAGTACGACATAAATGACCAAAATATAAGAAAATGAGTTGGTGTTTTTTCACTTCTCTAAATGTACCGAAGAGTGAGTGAAAATAAAAAAAACCATTTTATATATATATTCATATTAATTTAAAACACCCTTTTTTGTATTATAACTATTTAATTTCAAAAATAATAAAACAATAAATCCAATAATATATATTTTCTTGTTCTTTGGGGCTTTTTTTTCATATGATAAACTCATAAAAAATAATTTAGTTCTTTATTTTTCCTAAACCAATAATAACAATTTAAATTTCTATATTTGGCTTTTCTTTATATCACTGTCTTATATTCACGTAACATGTGAGTTCACGGTATATAAACAAGTCAATTTATTATTAGAGTGACTTATGAATGAAAATATTATATATATATATATATATATATATATATATATATATATATAAGAGTTTTTACCAATTACTTTTTATTTGATTTTAAACTTCATAAAGATAACATTTTTAAAATTAAATAGATTTGTTCGTACATTGAAAGCTATTTGTGAATAAAAAAATAATGTGGGTCTTATATACAAGTCTTGATCAAAATAAATATAAAATACTCTTTCCAATTTTGAACAATTTTTTTCAATTGAATATTCTCGAAATATCTTTTTTTTAACATTAAAATTTAATATTTGTGGAATTCATATTAAAATAAGAGTGAAGATAGATGCATATTACTAAATTTACATAGACAAATTTCATAATATTTATTTAGACTTTAATTTATAATTGTTTTAATTTAATCAAAATATTACACTGGTGTAAGTGTCGTAGTCTTTAAAAAAGAATTTAAGATGTTATGTTTTCCTATTATAATAAAATAATAATCGATTTTCATGTTTTCATAAGGTTGACGATGGTTGTGGAATTTAGAATTTTTTTTTAATTGTAATATAATCGATATATTAATTCAAATGAAAAAGTGTAGAATAAATATATTACGCTTATTATCATTAATTTCAAAATAATATTTTTATTAATTAAAAACTCTAAAGACGATGTTTTAAGTTGTTTTTTAATATTTAAGTTATATAAGTAAGTCTGTCACAGTTAAAGAGTGTAGTGTCGTGTTTTCTCATGATGATACCAGATTCAGATTTGTTTATTCGATTTGAAGTATGCATTGGCCTTTTAACATGTCCCTGCCCGGAGAACGCATCGCGCTCCCTTGAGACGACACGTGGCACACTAGTGGCTGGGAGCTCCCGGGCAGCATTTGGGTCAGCTAAGAAATATCTGGTCGTAGAGGCACGCACCCCTACGATATTTCTTTCCCTCACTCGCTCCCGAGTCCACCGTGTCAACTCGGTTCCGCCATACCCAATCACCTCTCATTTTAAGATATACACAAATCTAATTCTCTCACTGTGCTTAACTTCTTTCACACATTCAAATTTCCAATCCCATCTCCACCTGGGTCCCACCTCCTCCACCATCATCATCATCATCATCACACCACCATCATCATCATCCACATCATGCCATCTTCTAAATTTCTCTCTTCAAAATCTTATTTATTTTAAACGCATTGTTTGTCTAAAAACATATATTATAGCGCATATGGTTTAGGTGGTTCGTTTTCATTGGCTCCGTTAACTGGCTTGTCTTCACGTGCTTCGGATTCGTACCTTTCTCCAATCCTGCTTTGACCAAAACACCCTTTTCTGCCTCGGGGTTAGTTAAAACAAATTTTCATGCAACTAACTTCCTTTTTAAATACGAAAAAAAAAAACATTGTAAAAATATTCATCCAATTAAAATAATGATTTAGATTTTGAATTCTTATATGGAAAAAAGAAAACATATTAAAATAATTTAAACTTTTCCGTGTACATTATAAACCCGCATTAAACGTGCATCATGTAAAAATATCACATTTCTTCAGTTGTTTATGATTTTTCTTAAATAGAATTTTTTTTCTATTTTTTATTTTCATATCACAGTATCAACAATTTATGTTGCGATGAATTTTGAAAATAAAAGCTAAATAAAATAAATAAAGGATTTAGAGGTTTTACTGTAAAAAATGACTAATGTTAATGAGTGTTCAAAATTACCTTACAGAGTGGTCCCATTTTTGTTATCGATTTGCTGCAGTGTCAAGAGAACCATCAATCTTTGTTTCGACAATAAACTAATAAATCATTATTTGTTTATGGGAAACCTTAATGCCAAACTCACATGCAACAACATGATGAAGGTTTTGCTGGCATAGTTCAAAACTAAAAGTAACATTAGTATATTACTTTTTTTTTTTAAAATTGATTTTTTTTTATTCAGTGTTACTTTAGCGAAAAGTTTCCATCTTTGCGGTGATATAAATTTGATGCAATTATTATATATCTAAAGAAAGCAGATGTGATAACTAGTTAATGACTGCAATTTGATCAATGTCTTGCTAACCGTTGTTTATTAGATACTAATGAAGAACTAAATAATATAGACATTTACGAAATTAAAACAATTTTTGTGTATGATTATTAGAAGAATCTAGAATGATGATAATAAGGTAGCGCGGTAGAAGAATGTGGTCGGTTACGGAATAACGATAGCCAGGTAGAATTGGTACACTTGTCAGTTTCAACGCCCGAACAATCTCTTACCGTAATGGACTTAACGATTAAATACTTTACATTAACAATGGCATCGTGTAGCATACACCGTACACGTGTCCATAATTAGGGTGTTAGGTGCTTTATGTGTAGGCTCACGCGCTTCAATCGTCACTGTGTCGGCAACTGATATGCTATTATAAAGGTTTTGGGCGGCTACTTAGCATAAGAGGAATTAATCACTCTCTGATGTAACGTTTCACTTCGTTTTCCACTATTAATTCTTCTCACTTTCCTACTTTTTATTTTTTCTTTTTCTTTTTCTGTTTACTCTCAGATTTGTCCGTGTCTAACTGTATTTTGTTGTGACCAAATGAATGATGCTGGTTATTAGATTTTCAAATAAATTTCAGGTTAATATGATTTATGATTATGAGAAAAATTAGGTTTTTTTGTTAAGCAAGTGCATTCCACTGTGATGAATATATTGATTTGTATTTTTTGTTAGAAAAATACAATCTTATCCACTTTAAAAGCAGTTTGGCACAAAAGAAAATCTTGCAAGTTGAAGCTACAGTTTTATCCCAACTTGTGATTATAAGTTATTTGAGGATGCGTCATTTCAAGCATCGTGGAGAAAACAATCATTTACCAAACTTGGTTTATCCAAATCAATTCACCATTGTCTGAATGCATTAAGTGAAGTGACTCAAACTGAATTAAAGGGTATGTTTAGATATTAATTGTAGCATCTAGTGAAATAACTTCTGCACATTAAGGTAATCGTAATTAATTAGTGAGGATTCATTATTTTAAGATGTAAATAGCATGAAAGTAATATATGAATAATACCGCATAATTTCTCTATGAATACATTCAATTTTTAATTAAGATAGTGCTATAATTGACTTTAAACGTTGGCATCTCTTCATCATATTATAAGCCAAAAAATAGTAGGTCTTACAAGAATAATAGGTTATCTCAGCTTAAAGTTTAGTTGAACGAATAATTTTTGTTATAAAGTTTGTAAAAGGTGAAAATAACTTTTACGATGTGAAAAGCTGTTTTCTCAAAGAATATATCAAAAGAATCTGATGGGCCTTGAAAGTCACAAACGGGTGAATCAAGATTGAGCAGTTCTTCATGCACCTCCATAATTATTTTTCCTATTTTTTTTTTCAGAATATACAATTTAAAAGTAAAAAATAAATTTCTAATTATATAATTCAGAGGTAAAATAAATTTTGAATTATATAATTTGAAATTTGTTTTAAAAAAAGTCCAAATTATATAATTTGGAAGTCATTTTTCACTTCTAAATTATATAATTTAGAAGTTAGTTTTAATTTATATATTTTGTAGTCTAAAAATATAAAAAATTATTTAAATATTGTAAAATTTAAAAAGTTTTCTAACTACGTTATCTAAAACTCAAAAAAATACATCTAAATAAAAAAAGAAAATTATGAAAGTGCGGGAAGAAAGTTATGGAGGTGCAGGAAGAAAGTGGCTGAAGGTTGAAAGAGACAGCCATTTAGAGCCCAAATAGAGAAAAGGCAACAACATTTCTTGAATTTGAAAATTTCGATTTTTCACGTCACGTGAGTGTGACCCAGATAAATCGCAGGAAAACGAACAAACAACCTTAGTCTGATGCCTGAAACCGACATCTCCGTCCACGTCCATGGTTATGAAGACGAACCTGCTATTCTTTCTTCTCCTTTTTGCTTCAACAATTTCCTCTTCTCTTGCCAAGGGTTCCTTGCAACAAACCCTTCTTCCTTCAGGTATTCTTCGTATCTCAAACCACGCTAATTGCTTTTGTGTATTTGTTTTATTTTAGTTATCCGAGTTAATTTAACTCGGTTCCATTGCGTTATTTGAGTTAATTTGGCTGCATTAGGAATTAAGTTGGGATAACTATATTTAAGGTTCGGAACTTTTTATTTTATGATATTTTTTACTCGTTATAATTATTTTTGAACTTCTCGAGGTTCTGAACGGATGAGACTGGAAATAGTCTTGACTTGCATCTGGATTTATATTCTGTTTATTTATGTTTCAATTGCCTGAGTTAGGAGTTTGAAGTGAAATGCTTCAACTTTGGGGCGGGCTCAGAATTTACATGTTGTCATAATGAGTTGCCTGATAAGCTTTGCTGTTTAGTTTGGAAGGTTGAATTTTGAATTTGAAGTTTCTAACTCGTGCTTTTCTCGGTAGTAGAAGAATTCAATGACCGTAGTAATGCAAGTCGCACAAGGCATTTGTTAGAGAATGAGTCTCAGGCTCAGACAAGGTAATCATAATGGATCTTCTCCTGGATTGCTATGATGTAGTTATTACTATGTTTTGTTCTGCATTTAATGTGTTTTCATTTTTAATGTTTGTTTATTATGTTATCTATCAGTGTTGATTTGGTACAAGGATATATGTCCAATGATGACCTTGAATGGGCCATCAAAAATTTTGGACAAAGATGCAGCAACATTTCCAGGATATACAGGTGATTCCTCATACTGGTACACTTCTCAATTGTCTATCCCAAAATTGTGCCCGGCAGAGGTCATTTGAGCTTACTGTCACTGATCCTCCATTTACGAATAGATGAACTTGTTAAAAGGTCTGTTCTTCTTGCAATTGCTCAACTGACTTGCACTTTGTTTCTCTCTTTGAGGGATTCTTGGAATGGGCTATCAGTATTGGGAATAGTGTAAATGGATTTCCACTGGTAATTTCTTTTCATTTTAAGAACTCATTTATAACTTAAACTTAAATCTAAATAAGTTTCATATTACTGATTGTCATCGCTTTTTTTTTTTTTTTTTTTTCTTTTCCTCCATTCCATATAGTTGGTGATAGAGATTTCGGACAAGCCAGGAGAAGAAGAGAGTGAACCTGCATTTAAGGTGAGTGTTTGCCACCCAATACCAGTGGAGCAACTAGCTTATGATATTATTTTATTTCAATTTTTCTGCTTTTGACTGGAAATATTACATACATTTAAAACTGTTAAAGTAAGAATACGATGATACATTGTATAGTAGATTGAAATAAGTTCTCCACTCATTTATCTTCAACACTTTTGATTCCCAACTTTATCCAATGGTTATTACTTAAGAATTCTTGTTCATTAATTTCCTATCCGTGCCATATGGGATACTTGTCTTGATATTCCAAAGTTTTCTTGTTCTTTATTAGGAACACTAATGCATTCTGCATGCATCAATTTACTGAACTGGCAGAAGTTTTACGGGGTAAGTGATCAAATAATTCAAAGATTTGAAGTCTAAAAGAAATCATTGATTTGTAATTGCGTAGAAGACATCTGTCATAAGAATCCCACTCCTGTTCAATGCCCCTCTAAAATAATTATCTCAGTTAAACTGTAATAGGATGCAAAATAATCTTTGGAGGGACTACTCTATTTTTTTTTTTGGGATTTTTATGCATATAAGGTTTAACAATATGTTGTTGCTTTTTCTCTCAATAAATTATTATTTATTTTTCTTTTTACTGATATATGGAATAGTTGTGTTTTCATTTTTGGCCATTATTTTGTGTTCTTTGTCATATTTATACTTCTATTTTGTTAATTAAATCTCTGTGGAATGTTCTGTGGTCTTGTATTCAGCAACTCTGACCAAAATTATGCTGATGCAGTATATAGGAAATGTGCACGGTGATGAACCTGTGGGACGCGAGCTTCTTATAATTTTGGCCAATTGGTTATGTGATAACTATTTGAAAGATCCTTTGGTATTTTTCTTTCCTTTATTTGCACAGATATAATCTGATATGTTTCCCGTGTTTGTCACTTTGTTGTGCATGACAGATATGTGCCTTTGCTGTTACATTGCTGATAGTGTTAGAAAATCATAAGAACTACTTAAGAAATAGTTAGGAATATTGTTTGGGGAAAACTTATCTAAACTTTACGATAGATACATTTAAGGAGACATCACAGTTGTTCATGCCACATGCACTGGAATTGTAATGTCTAACTAAATAGTAATGATGATAGAATTATAAGGTCTAGCTAAGTAGTAGGTCCAAATTCTTGAAGATTATAAGCTGTTGTAATAAAGATTTTAAATTGAGGTTGTAGTCTCATCACACCCTTGATATTGTGGAAAAATTGGGGACAAACGCTGCCACAATTGTGGTTGCAAGTGATTTTCTTGATATTACTGTAAATTTTGGACAAATGTGGTTGCCCGTGACATCCTTGATACTGCTGTAAATTGTGGACAAATTCGGCCATGTTGCAGTCACAGTGACTGTAAACTTTGACATTTTAGCAAAAAATATGGTTGCATACTGTTATTTAAAACCTTGGTTGCAAATTGGATATTTATTGTTGTGCACAGAAACGCTAGTGACTCTTCAAGAGAAAATTATTCTACAGCCTGATAACGATTTCTTCATTTTTTTTCCAGTATTGAATCTTTTATAATGAAAAATAGAAAGAAAATCATCAAATAAGGCTTTCCCTTCCTGCTGTTAATATGAATATTCAGATGAGTGAATGTTAAACGACTATTCATGTTACAAATTCATTCAATATATAAATGAACTATATTTTGGTATGTTGGAATTCATTTAATCTGCTTCAGTGCTCATATCTTGCATTTTGTCAGTGACACATTATTGGCAGCTTCTTCCTACACCCCATCAAAGTTTCCGGAAACTTTTGTCTGGAATAGGATTGTGATGAGTGTCTTCCGGAAAATGTTTTCTGGAATTGATTTAATGTGTTCCAGAAAGTAAAATCCAGAATTGATGGGGTGTAAGAAGAAGTTGCCCACATTATTTTATGATTATTTATTATTTTGTTTTTACTTTTACATTGTCCGACTTTTAGTGAAATGTTTCAGGCGACATTGATTGTGGAGAATGTACACCTTCATCTGCTTCCATCAATGAATCCTGATGGGTTTAGTTTAAGAAAGCGTGGTAATGCTAATAATATTGATTTGAATCGGGATTTTCCTGACCAGGTATATATATATGTTTTCTATTACTAATAGTAAGTGTAATGTATACAATATGCTAATGAGATTGGTTGACGTTCACTGTTACTATGAAATAAAATTCTAATATTAGAATTAATATTGATGTTTTCGTGTTGAATGAGAATTTAATATTAGAACCATTAGCTTTTACTTTATGGATGTGCATGTATACAGATTTTTACCTTTTATTTGAATTTAATTTAAATTTAAAGTTGCAATTTGTATGTCAAATTGTTCGTTAAAATTACTGCTATTTCTTGCTAACTCTTCTAAACATTATCCTACAATGTTTGAATTCAAAAAATCAGTTCTTTTCTGTAAATGATGATGAGGATTCCCGGCAGCCTGAGACAAGAGCAATAATGAATTGGTTGAAAGATATACGATTCACAGGATCTGCCACGTTGCATGGGGTATTAATTCTTTGGATTCACATAATATCTTGTTTGCTTGATCTATTAATTCATTAATTTTTGTGAAGTATACCTGGACTCAACTGTTCATTTCCGGTTTTTCTTTCATATATATATAGGGATCCAGCTATACATGAAGAAATTACATCCTTGGTTTTTTTCTGCAATCTTTCAATTTTCTCCATTAGATATACATACACACTGCTAAGCAGAATTATATGGGTTTGTTTAATGGCAATAAGATAAATTTGTCAAGTCAAGTCATTGAAAACTTGTGTTCATTTCTTCACTGACATTCACTTTATTTTCATTCTATGGTTGAAAATGTGAAATAACCCAGAATAGTGGATATTTTAGAATTGATTATAGCTCGTTTTCATTAGTATTTTTCATGTATGCAGACTTTGTTCATTAATAGTGTCTTTTTCTTTGAAACCTCAGGGTGCCCTTGTTGCAAATTATCCGTGGGATGGTTCTGATGATAGAAGGTTGTAAAATACTTTGGTGTATTCATTTCTCACTATTTTAATTTGCATTTTGTGTCTACTTTGCAACTCATTATGTGTTTCCTATGTCATAATAAAAGCTATTTCAATAGCTCACCATTTTTCTTCTGAAAGGAAAATTTTACCTCAACTTTAAGACTTACGGAGCTGAATGTTGGATGGTAAAAAAGTCAGTAAGAGAAAAAGTCACTGTAGTAGATAAGATAATACTGCATTGAATGAGTAGACATACTAGACAACAAAGGATAAGAATATATATGCATTAAAGAAAAAGTTAAAGTAAGTTGTAGAAAAGATGGTAGAAACATGCCTTAGTTTGGGCATGTGTGAAGCAGACTAGGAGAAGCTGACAATAAGGGGAGTAAATCAGATGGAAAATAGCCATATTGTTAGAGGTAAAGGGAAACCAAGAAAAACTATAATTGAAATTATTAAGAAATTATTCAGCCATCTTCTGTGCATTACATTAGAAATGTATAATGACATGTTTCCATTTGTGTTGAATTTGTCTATTGATATGAATAAATTACAGGACAAAGTACTATGGGTGTCCTGATGATGATGCATTTCGGTTCATGGCAAGTATCTATAGTCATTCTCATTACAACATGTCTTCAAGCAAGGAATTTCTCAGTGGAATTACAAATGGAGCAGCTTGGTATTGCTTTTTTGAATGTATTGTTTTGTAGTTTATTACTGAAATCTGTTTCCTTTTAATGTGAGCACAATTTAGAAATGGTACTCTCTCCAGGTACCCTCTATATGGCGGAATGCAAGATTGGAACTACATACATGCTGGATGTTTTGAGTTGACCTTGGAAGTTAGTGATAATAAATGGCCTAATGCTACTGAGGTTAGTTCTAACTTTTAATTCCTTGCAGTTTTAAAATGACCGAAGTATATGCAGAATAGGACAAAATAATTAAGACAAATTACACTTTACACCTGATATTTTTTTCTTTTCTTTTTACTTTGACCTCCCTTGATAATTATAAATGCATAAGAAATGGCAATATGTTGTTTTAAATTAAGAGGTTTGTTTAAGGTGAAAAAAATGGAGGCAATTGAATGCAACTATATTAAACCTTGGGGTGTGAATGTAATTTTTCCTACATAATTATTACAAGAGAACACATAAAAAGCAAGAAAACCGTAAGTGACAGGAATAGTGGTCCAGTCAAGAAGCCCCAGAAAAACTTGGGATGCATTGTAACATTATTCAAGCATTCAATTGGAAGTTTTGATTGTCAAAACAAGTAGGATAAGAGGATATGTTTCTAGGTCACATTGTCTCTTAAATCTGTCTGGAGCCTTAGTAATACAATTACTACTGTTCATCCATTTTTAATATTTTTACCCAGATCTTACCTGCTCCATTATTAAAAATAATTCTCTAGATTCAATGATTATGAGTTTTCTTCCATTCCATTTACATAGAAGTTGGACTTGAACTATTGTAAGACACGTAATTTTTTTCAAGTTCTTTTAACTGCACTGTTTTGGACTCTTGACCAACATAAGCACGATAAGAGATAGTGGTAGACATATAGAAGTAATGATCACAAGGCACTAGATTCACGTTGACAGTGTGGTGGTTAAAAGGAATATGAACTCTAGGGAGCAACAGAATTATTATATGGTAGGGAGGAGTGAAGTGTGAACTGTCATAGAAAATGATTAAATGGAGAAAGTGGAAGAGAAGCAAGGCTTGGCAAGAATGAGAAAGGTGGAAGAGGGGCTTTTGGGAGGGGTAGAGTATTCTGTGCATCTGCAAAATTTCTTTTACTTCCCTGTATTTTCTTTTGTAATTTCAATCTAAACAGAGTTCTATCTAACTCTGCATGCTTGAGGAGCTTTTTTTCCACCTTTTTTGTATCCTAACTCCATGTATCTGTCAGATACTTACTTGGTTTGCATGCTTGGTATCTACATATAATTGGTTATCATTTACTTTAAGAGTTTCTTATGATGACACCTGTTTACTTTGTTAATGTGCAGCTTCCTATTCTTTGGAAATACAACAGAATGAGCTTGCTTAATCTTGTGGCAAGCCTCGCGAAGGTATGCTGTTTCTTTTCATAAGCTTACCTAAAGAACTAATGTGAAATTATCCTGTCTTTTGCTTCAGAATTTTTGTAGAAGCCCTTCAATGGTTCTTGTTAATATTCAAGAGAGAGGATGTAGGAAACTACAATCTGAGTGAATGTATAATTGTATACAAGTGATCTTTGACATTATGTATCAGCTTTAAATTATAAAGAGAATGAGGCTCTTTGCAGTCTGTTATAAAAGTCTGAGAACACATGCTAATTACATTACACGCAATATACTACAATGGCTACTATTTCAACAGCTTCTAGTGATAAAATCATATTTTCTTTTTGACTGTTGAAATTAATTCCCCTATATATGGTCACTTTTGTGCACAAGGAGAATGCTGATAGAGACCGGTTGACATAAAATATGATAATAAGGAGATAGATATAAGTTCATTCGATGTTCTCCCTAATGGAACTGGACTTCTCCCATCATTTCAGTTACAGTTAACACTGAAAATCCGCATCAAATGCAAGCATTACACGTAAAAGAAATTACTTTCACCCTTCTTCAGATTCCATTCTAATAGAAAATAGATCCAAAACATATTTAAGCATTGTGAATGTATCCTGAGAAAAGGAGAACATAAGCTTCCAAGAACTCTTAGGCATGTCATAACCAAGCAACTATGAATCTACTGTCTCATGTATCCTCTATACTATTTATAGCAATTTACCAACTAAGGCTGTGAAGCCTTATTTATTTTTTTTGTGGTCATCTACTCAGAATATTTTCGAAGGGCAATGTGCACAAGGAAAAGGAAAGTTTAAAAAGGAGCTTCAGCACATTCAACTGCTTTCTATCAATTACAACCATGTGCACATTATCCTTTACCAGACAGATTCTTTTCCTTTGATTTCTAATATTATACTAATCTTCCCTTCGAATTTTACAAACATTGAAGGAAACCTGAAACATTCAGTTTCAAAAATGCTTGAAATAAGATGTGCAATAATATTTTGACAGTTTTTATTTTTGTTTATTGGGCTTAGTTGTATTTTATCCTTTCCACTTTATATTTTTTTTATTAAAAGATAACCTTTTACGTTATATAAAAACTATGCATAGATCGGTTAGCAGATTCTTATATTTGCACATGCTTAAAGTGTTGCTCCTACTGCTTCATATTTAGATCGATTCACAATTTTTTATCTACTCTCTAGACAGGAGTGCATGGAAGAATATATTCTTCAGTCGATGGAAGGCCATTACCGGGCTCTGTAACTGTCACTGGAATAAATTATACAGTATGTGAGGCTATTTATTTATTTATTTTTTGCATTTTTCCTTTCAAATCTGTCTCTAGCCCCCCTCCTTTCTGTATGTCTTTTCCATGCAGGAAGAATATATCTGCACATTTTGTGTTCAATTAGATAACAATACGAAATTTTTATACTGATCTGTTGTTGTACTGCATCTTGTTTGACCGATTAATTTATTAGATAGAAAAAAAATGATATCTTAAGTTTAAACTTCGTGTTTTAATTGATAGTCTATGGGTTGTTTTGTTCGTTGCTATAATTCTTGATATTTCCCAAATGCATGTTTGATTCACTCTTCACTTTGATGGTTTAATATGTATCTGTTAATTATCTGGACTGGCAGGTTACAGCCGGAAAAACTTTAGGCGACTATCATCGCTTTCTTGCCCCAAGAGATAAATACGAAGGTATTATTATATTTAATTCAAATTCTTTTTTCAGTATAGATTGAAGCCTACCCAGAAGACGTTCTCAAATAATTAAATAAAAAATGCAAATTTCATGATTTGGTAAATCTAGATGGGTTCTCAAGTCGTCCCTGTTATTTAGTTCCCTATTATTTCAACAAATTGAATTCATGTGGAACTTTGGGCTCTAAATTGAACACAAAGGGAATTCAGATTTTACTATGCATTAGTGAGAAATTCCTCGATGGAATATAGATGTCATCCCAACCCAGATGATAATATCCTCTTTTTTTCGGCCTATTACATTAGTTTCAGTTTCTTTATCATTTGTAATCAATTTCTCAATATAAATTGCAGTGGTGGCTACCATGATTGGCTACAAATCAAAGAATACAACTATTTGGTTGGATGATGGACCTGTGTCATTGGATTTTGTTCTTGATCCTGAAGTCAGTGCCAAAGGAAGTGTACTGCAGAATGTCTATGATTGTGACTGTGGCAGTAAAAGCACAGAAGAATTTGTTCAGTTTCTATGGGGCGCTCACTTGGAAGTTTTCTTTATTTTGATTGTCATTTTAGGATTTTTACTTTTTTTATTTCGGAGGAGAGCAAAAGTCAAAGTTTCTACAAGCAGACAGTTATCGGGGTCAAAAAAAACTGTCGAGGTTTAAAGTTAATGAAATGCTGTTTGTATTAAAGTTTTGTTGTATATTAAGGTTCGATTCCTTCAGATGGCTAAAGTGTATTCATATCACTAAATGATGCTGTTTGAAGAAACTAGGACAATATTCATATGAATATTTCTGAAGATGCATAATGTTCGTTCATGTTTATTCGACGCTTTATTGTTGGTACACTTCAGTTCGTGAAAGGAAGAAAACGGAAATTAAAAGAACGTTGCCCAAAACATTCAATTTTACTGTAAGTTAATAGTTTCTGTCAAATAATAACTCAGACAAATACCCATGATGTTTTGGAGAAATTATAAATGCACCATTTATGCGTGGGTGAATCATATAAACTTGACTTTCTAGTTGGACACTTCAAATTCATAATTTGCCTAACTGGAAGGTTTAGACAGTTAAAATATATTTCAAAGCTATTGATTTGAATTCGGCTTTTACTTTCTCTACCCCATGATTTCTTGCATCTCAAATTTTAAAAATGACCATTTACTTCTTGATTACATATTTTGGAAAATTTTCAGAATAAGTTTTTCAAAATTTTCAGAACAAGATTTTTATAATGAGATTTCCGAAAGATTTTTCAGATAAAAATTTCTAGAACACAAATTTCTGAAAAAGGAATTTTCAGAATGCATAAAATACATTTTAGAATAAGTTTTATGAAATAGAATTTCTAAAACTAACTTTCTGAAACACATAACATATAATGTCTCTTGGAACGAGTTTTTCAGAACACTTCTACACGATGTGTACAGGTTGAAAACGCATGCTTTTCATTTAAAACTGAGAAATGAGTTCTAGGGGCTAGAAAGACTACGAGCCACAATTTATTTTTTCTCTTCCTTTCCATATCTCTATACTACACTCTATTGTTTCGTATTTTGAATAAAACGAAAGAGAATAATTCTTCAGAAAAAAAAAAGATGAAATAAATAAAGCTCCGGAAGCTTTGTTAGCCTATCTAGAGAAAGCTCCGGGAAGATTTTATTCAGGCTTTATGACAAAAGCCCAAATTTCAATTTAGGCCTGTCTTGAGCTCATCCTTTCAGGCCCGGCACCAATATAGGAATGAAGCTGAACAAAAACTGGCTCAATGCAATCATGAAATTAAATCATCACCCTAATCCCTGCCTAGAAAAAACTCACTTCTGAACCTCAGCTTTGGTGTGTCGATTCCGAGCAAGTATTTGCTTTGTCTTCTCAAGAACACAAAAAAATATTGAACCACCAACTCCAATCCACAAAACCCTAGGCCCAATACCCTGCAGAACAGTGCAAATGTACAAAGTAAATCAGATAAAGCATTCAGCAAGTTTTGAGTTGAAGAAAAGTAAGAACAGTGAGTATACCTTAAAAAGAGCATGAGTTCCTTCTTCTTTAACTATTGTCCTCACACAATCACTGATGCCTTTGTAATGATTTTGTGATCCCTGAAGTTAGTGACAAAGACTTCAAATAAAGCATGTTCTAAGAGTGAAATCCACATAGCAAACCGTTAAAAAAAATTCTGTGTACCTGAACCATCAATCTGGTCTTTACCACATCAAGAGGAGTTGTGACTGCTCCAGTTATGGCACCTGTCAGGTATCAAATTCACCATTCTCAGTTCAAACAAATCAAGTTCGGCAAAACAGAGAGGTTTTAATAGATATGTAGTACCAGCCACTGCCCCAAGCATAGCATTCTCTGGATCATTAGGATCTCTTTTTGCCTGTAAAGAAACAAAAATTCCGGAACAATGAAATACCTCTAGCGAGCTTTTTGTTGTAACCTCATTCAAGCAAAGAGAAAGAGCCGGTTGTAATAAATCTGATAGTATTAATATATATATGCTTGAAATCCTTATTCCTGAGTTAACTACAATAATAACTAATTTTATGCACTTCTTTTCTTCATCTCAGACAAAATGAGATATACAATTTTACATGAAGCAGAAGCTTCATTTTTTAATAGATGGTTTAAAATCAAAAACAACTTTTTATAAAATTTCATAAAAATCAATTGACACTTCAAATTGCAAGCTTACCGCTAATTTATACCCAATACGGAGCTGCTCATAAATGCACAATTCTATGGCATCAAATGGTAAATCTCGCAATAAGAAAGATCCATATCCCTACAATATCCAAAAAACAAAAAACAAAGTTCATTATAATATTCAAATAGCATGTAAAAAGGGAAAGCTAAGAAAATAATGTAAAAAGGCATTAAAGTTCCGATCACTCCGAACATCATATCTCTTCTCAATTACATAAAACTGCTTTTCAGAGTTCTCTGAATAAAAGGCACCACCAGGAACAGTATTTTTAAAGCAGAAATCATATATGGTACCTATAAATTAGTAACTAACCAATGGTGATTCCAAAGATGTGAAATTTTGTCATACATACCGCATAAAGACCTTTAAAACCCTCATTTGAGACAATGAGACGAACAGCATCTGGAGCTGATCTAAATTGTCCAATCTGCATCCTTTGCTTAACAACCTAGAACGACATGGATATATTCCAAGTTCAAGAAGGCAGAAAATGCATGGCAATAAAAGAAGTAAAGCTAATTACCTCTGTTGGAACCCGAACAAGAGAAGAAGCAATGCCTCCAATAGCACCTGCAGCCTGCAATCAGCTTCAGAATATCAAAATAGCAAAAATTAAAAAGAAATGTCACTCCAACTTCAAGGTCAGGGCACCAGGCTAAGTGGCTTGTGTGGCAATCACTGAAGACAAGCTTGACGTTTAGATGATCAACATAATAACTCACCAAAATGTTTGGTTCACTAGTCATTAATAAGTTTTATAACTTCTATTTGTCTGTTTCAGTTTATATGAATCAAATTTTTCTCAAAAATTTAAATTAAGTTATACACTTCGGCTTTTGAAGACATGAAAATTGGGAGAACTTCTAAAGAATCAGAGGTACGTAAGTTGATTTTAACCACTGAGAAAAGCTTGATGCATTTTACCTCTTTATTTTATTCCCTTATAAGTGCTTGTTGAGGAGCTCATCTAAACTGGACTTCATGCATACTGAGGCTAACTGGTAAAATATTATAAGTCTGCTATCTTATTGGATTGGTTAACAAATTTTTTTGGAGAAATTTCTTGTAAATTTGGAGAGCAAACAAAATTACTAAATATTAGATATCATGATAGGTCTTTAAGATTTAAAATTGGACGAGATTGACTTTGGGGCATCATCACATTTTTACTTTGCAATGTCTTCCCCCATATCATTTACAAAGGTTGAAAAGTATCTTCAATATGCATATAAAATAATAAAACATGTTTGTAAATAAGATTTGGTGGTACCCTTTAACATCAATATCATACATTAAAGAATTGGGTTCTCATGTTTTTGGTTATGTACTCATCTTGCTGTCACTCCTGGTTTGTGTATCCTAGGATTTAACTCGCTAAGCAATGTATGAAACCAGAAAATTGGTATACAGTCATAAAAATTAACATCGGAATTCTAATATTATATGCAGGCGAAGAGCATAATCACGTACATATCTAAGGTGGAAGTTGGTGTGTCACATGGCAAATAAAGTCACTGCATAGTTAATTTGAAGAGATCGTTTCTTTTAAAAAAGATAGCCAACTTACAAAATGAGCCACAGCACTAAGATTCTCGGGCAATGACCTTAGCAATTGCTGCTTTGTGGGTTCATACACTCCAATAAAAATTGCAGACGCTCTGCAAGGAAGAATGGTCTATCAGGCATACGTGCTGATAATCAATTAAGAACCAATGTTTTTACCAAAATAAAAGAATGTTAAGGTCAATGTATCCTGGAAAAACTATCTCGTTGCAGTAGATAGATTAAAATTGTTATTATCTTCCTCATTGAGATATAGTAGAGTGAAAGCAAGAAATGCCCAAATTAGATCCTCTCCAACTATTGCCAATGATAATATGTTAGGAATAAGGCAATAAAGGAAAGAATAAAGAAGAGAAAAATAGACACAGAGAATTTAATGTGGTTCGGCGTACAATGTGTATGCCTACGTCCACGACTACACTAGGAAGTATTTGTATTTCTGGTGTATCTTAAAGCTTTAAGGTGTTGGGTTGAGAGTGGTGTCAATGCCTTATGTGGTTAGGCTCAGGTTTCATTGGTGATGTATCTCCCCAGTGTTACCCCCTCCTTAAAATCCTAACAAGTGGTATCAGAGCCGATGGTTAATACCGGCTCAGACGAGTGTAGTACCAGTATGGTCCTAGTATCGAAAGTCTTCCTAACAGTGTGGGTCAGGTAAGCGTGTCCCGTTAAGAAAACAACGGCGGTACAGAAAAGAGCAGAAAAGGAGTACTCGTGGTTGGCAATACCAGAATAGGTAGAGCACCATATAAGGATCAAGGCCCATAAACCCATCGCCTTAAGGTTTTGGGTTGAGAGTGGTGTCAATGTAATACAAGGTAATTATGCTTTCAAATGCTTTGCTCATACTCTGATTATAAGTTAGAACAACATTAATGTTAACTTGTGTCCTAAATCATAATAGTAATGAGCTCTAGGCTCCAAAGAGCTGAGATAGTTCTGAGTACAGAAATAGCAAGTAGTGTATATGCTATTGCATATTTGCTCAGCTTAAAATCAGAATACAATCCATCTTTTTTCCCAGTACAAATACACAAACCACCTTCAAGAAAATAAAGAAAAAAATTCTTTATTCAGAACAAGCAGTTACAGAATATTTCAAAAAATGATTATAGAATAAAAACAGATTCCTTTGGTCAATTCCTAATAGGTAAAACTAGGAATATAAAATTTACATGCTTAGGTTTATGGCATATAAGCTAAAGCATCTAACAAGCTCGAATCTAGATAAGTTTGCTGCTGGAAAAGAATAAAGTGAAAATCAAAAACTCAAGATAAACAACAAAAAAGTAATTGCCTTAAAAAATTATGTAAATATGAAAAAAAAATGTTCACTCACGGCAAGACACCAACAAGATTTCCAGACAATCCAGTGTACAGACCCTTCAGAGCAATCTTTCCTCCATCACGAGCAACCTGATATAGGATGGAATGAGTTATAAAATCAAAATTGATGCAAGTCTGTTTGTTCTACAATTTTGACACTGAAACTGTAGAAAGGTAAAATGGCCAGGTTAATTGTTACACAAAAGGAAGAATTCCATGCATTGGTCAAAGTCGATTTATGTTTAGTGGCTTATACGAGAAACTCATTCTAAGAAGAGATGGTCAAGGGAAAATGGAAAAATACAACAGAACTAATACTGTTGTTGGAATATATGAAATATCTTATCATATATTAGGTTATCCTCGAAAGTTAGTTCCTTTATTACCTTGTTAAGATTGGTTACTATATTTTTTTATCCTATCATATGATTATTTTCCCGAATGAGTTAAGATACGATTAGAATAAAATTTATAAATAAGGATTAGTACTCTTGGTCTTATGGACATATAAACATCATCGCACTGTAATACATCTCAATTAAGATCAATTCATTTTCTCGTTCTCTTTTTTCTATCTTCCTCCTTCTATGCTGAAAACACCATAATTTCAACCATTCTATTACTTCCTCCCTATGAGGATTAAAATATCACAAGTTAAGCAATCTCATCACAGCGCTCCATTAGCATAAGAGTTCACATCAAACACGGTACAGTGAATGTTGCACACAGTCAATATCTCACGCAAATATACAATTTGAATATCACATATTAAGTGACAATTGTGACATTTACAGAATTCATACTTTGACATGAACTAACATTTAGAAGCCACACTAAAATGGGGAAAAGAATACAGTAATTGGATAACCGCATGTTCAGAACTACAATACATGCTTCCTCCTGCGTAAATGAATTTGGTTATATATGTTTCCTTCCTAGTTCCTCCCTTCCCTTCAACCGTCACCCAACAGATGATAACAAAGAAAAACTAGATTTAAGGTCTAGAATATATACAAATAATTCACCTGTAGTCGAGTTTTGATGGTATCAATAGGGTATAAAGCTGTTTCTACCATGACACCCGCAACACCTCCAGCAATGCAACCATCTACAATTAGATCAATATTTGTAAATATGTCATACAACAAAATACTAATAACAAAATACAATTAGAGATGCATGATCAGATCCAACTTAGGACCAGTTTGAGTTCCAATGCCAGTCCCTGCATCATGAACCATAACTTTGCATAGAAATAGAAACATCGTCAACTACTTTTCTTGTAAAATATGCTTTGAAATTTTTATCAACATAAATGTCACTGGTCTCATTATCTGCTCAAAATGTAACATAATACGCATAATGCAATGACACCGTTGATGAACATTATCTAACACCGTTTAAACACCAAAGGATTGCAGTATTTTATCCATGTATCTAACAATCTTCAACTGGGATGGCAAAACTTACCATATAGAACACGTAAAAAGTCAAATGGCTTTTTCTCTCCTTCGGTGATGGACATGAAGAACTTATCTTTGTCCTTTTGAACAGACATTTTAGACTTCAATGCATCTGTACAGACAAGTCACTTGTTCAAGATAAGCAATGCAAAGCACAAGCACAAACCTCTGGCAAAAGATTGACACAGCAATTTCAAGGTATTACTTTTAAAAATTAACTTAAAAAAAAAACATAGTCCTCCTTGAGTCTGAGACTCTAGAAAAAGGCAGCAGCATGAAGAACCTTTAGGCTAACAATGGGGTCAGAATGAAAGTCAAGGTCACAAAAAATAAAATTGAAATTTGAGGAAAACCCATGTCGAATGCGACAGAGTAATGGCTACTATGATTCTCAGTTACGAAGTGGGAAAGAGTGGAATACCAATTGAATCTGGGGAGGGAACTTTCGAGCTCATGGGCAGTGTGCAAAGATCAAAGCTTTATCAAACAAAAAGCAATTTTTTTCAGACAATTCAACCAACCAAGTTTACTGAACTCGCTTACGGCGGGTGGAGAAGCCAAATCCTGCAACAGAGGGGTTTTAGTTCCGTTTGTTTATTTATCTAATAATAAGGTTAAATTAACTTAATTTTTTTAAAAAATTAAGAAAAATACTATTAATAAAATAATCAATCGCTAACAACTTTTACGAAAAACATTTCTCAAATAATCTCATATTTCCCGAAAACACTATCCAAAAAATTTATTAAATAATTATAAGACTAGACCTATCAACTATAGTAGGTCAGAAATAAACTTTTAAAGAATCAATTTCTGTGAACTAAAATGACTTTCAGACAATTTAAAATAGTTGGAATTTGATTCTTCAAAAATTTGAACTTTGATTTTGTTAATAAATAATAGTGATGGTAACGATGATCATAATGCATCCCACAGCACATGATTATGGTTGCCATTGATAATTCGAAGGGTGACCAAATGGGGAGAATGGTTTTGCGGAATGAAAATTGATTTGACCATTTCCCAGTGGCAGTGAAATTGCCCTGCGATTTGAGTTTAAGAAAATGTGAGTTCAGATTTATATCGAGATTTTTTAATGTTGTCTTGTTGAACATTAATAATCCAAATTCGAAAATGTCTGTGTTATTTTGTCTGCTGCGGTTCCCTAGTTTTCTATTGTGGTAGAGTATGTGTGTGTGTGTATATATGCATAGTGGATGAGATATTGCAATTAGATTTATGGGAAAATTTTCAACTTGTATATGTTTGATTAAATTTATTAAAAGAAGAAAAAAGCTGAAACCTTTTTTTTGAAAAACAAGTTGTTTTAAAAAAAGATTTTTTTTTCTACTTCTATTTTCCTAGGATATTTTTAAGAACAAATAAATATATTCTTATTTTTAATTTAATTAAGATATTGTAATATATATAGAGATAAAAATTACTATTACGTTAATATATGGTATAGAATTGTTTTGTCACTTACTGAATATTATTTTTTAATATTTACAAATCATTTACAAATAAAAATAGAGTTTTACTTTTTTTCATACTATGGTTTTATTTTATTTAGATACTAAATTATGTCTTTGTATTTTTCTTCCATAAGGTGTGCCCCTTCCACACTTTGCTACAAGATTGACTCACTGCTTCATTCATCCCCACATTTTCAGTTTAGGAGACACTAATTTCTTTTGGTAATAAAATACTAAATTCATTCCTTTTATATAATTTCATCAAATCTTTCAATTTTTAACATGTTTAATTTATTCTTTTAATTTTTTTTTAAAAATGTTCCTACTGCCCTTTTATCCAAACTAGCACGGATGACGTTGATGAATTAAGTTAAGATAAAGGGATAACATTAAACAGATTTTTAAAATAAAAGGATTGAGTTAAATATTTAAAAAACAATAACCAATTGAAAAATGTAAGCAAAATGAGAAACTTAATAAGTTGACTAGTAGGTTATACTTATCATCACTACGTGAAGGTATATTAAATTTAAATTTATGAAGTTGTCTCTTAAATTGAATGAGTCATAGCCATTGTTCAATCATATTAATAACTTATGGCGTAGGCCTATCGTATTCAATATGTTTACTGTGTTATAGTTAATGAAGGATAAGTCAAAGTTTGATTTTTGGGTGTTTTTGGTTATAATTTGACTTTTAAAGTTGATTAAGAAGATCGTAGGGTGTTGTACTTCACCGTCTTCAGTTTCTAATTTCTTAAACCATAAAGAAAATCAAGGCAAGATAAAACTACTATTATTTTATATCCTGGTTTAGGTTTAAACAGATTTGAAATTTTTATCTGAACAGTGTTGTGATTAAGGTATAAAAAAACTATTTTTTTTAAAAATGTTCTACACAAATTTGACGTATCATTTAATATATAAATTATAATAAATAAAACATCACATATTATAAAAAAATATAACATACGACGTAAAATATAAGAAGATTTACTATTACAGTTATTTTAAATTATACTGAAAAGGAAATATTAAGGCACATAACAATGTCATAAACAGAACTTAACATGAAATCGTTTGACAACAAAATTGCTCAACAAAACAAGGAATTTAAACTAAAATTGTTCTTCAAAAGAGGCTCACAATGAGCAAGATCCAATGTGCCTAACTAAACACAACATCTCAATCTTCATGGTGATCAGTAGGAGTTCTCACATCTGCTCACACCAACATTGGTGATCATTACAAATGGAAAAACCAAACAAGAAAACAGACATAGAGATAGGGTAAGCTAGTGAGAATGATTTTAACATATCAATGAGCAAGCAAATTATTAAACGTAGTATCATGTGATAGCAACCATAGCAGACCATCTAACTCAATTATCTGGATACATGTAATGAGATCAGATTCACTGGTTGCTTGCACTTATTGTGGTCTCTACTGCTCTGCAGAGCCATTGCGAATAGGTTTCATCCTACCACACACAAGATTAGTCCATGATCATCTAAGGTCATTATCTTGCCAAAGACTAGGACTTTCTGCTATTCTCACCACTTACAAATCGACTCTATATGAGTCTGACTGATTCATTAGAGTGTCAGGATGCAGTCTTACTTAAATCCTTATTTCATTACATATACTACAATAACACCACCATAAAGTCTCTCCCAAGAAACTAATGGAATTACGTCAAGCATATACCATATACATATTCTCACACATCCATTCTCATCTCATACCAAGCATATTGATTTCAGCTCAAAATATCCCATAATATATACTTCATGCTTCATGCTTTCTCAAGGAATACAACCAAACACAGATTAAGAGAATTAAAAATAAGTCTGCACCATTCTCACTTAGGCTAGAAGGTCTCACTCAAGCAACAAGGTCCCTCGCTTAAGCCAAAACCTTCTCGCCTAGCTGAGAACTCGAACAGCAAGGACAATGTACATCTACAGGTTCTCACTTAAGCTAGACATTTTCACTTAGACGAGACTGTTCTCGCTTGGGCGAGAATTCTCGCTTGAGCGACAACTCGCGCAGAAGCAAAAGGGAGTCCTCTGCTATTCTCGTTTGGGCTGGCAGTTTCTCGCCTCGGCGAGAATAGCAGATTCTCAACTGCTCTTGTATGCAAAACCAGAACAAGACCAAACCACATCCAATTCATAACCATCCAATCACACACATCATTCAGTAATTTAAATCACGATTTAGAATAAAAACAATCATGCATTTCGAAAGTATTTGAAAACCTTAGCTTTCCTTACCTTACAGCTATTAACCTAGCAAAACAAGTTCCCCAACGAAAAGGTGCTACAACCTCAGAAGCAACTATAGAGCTGAAAAACACAAGGCACGGGAAAGGAGAGTGAAACTCCATACAAGAATCGAAGTGGAACCATAGCTCCAAAACTAAAAGAGAATGAAGATGAAGGTTCAGAGCTAGATTTACACAAAACTTGAAGACGTTCTATCCGCTCGGAGAGGGATTCTGCAGAGGTCCTAGCTCAAGGAAAAAAAAAAGTGAACTATTTTGAGTGGAGAAGACAAAGTGAGAGATAAAGTGAGCAGCTGAAAGGGTTGGAAAAAATTAATGGACAAGCTTTGACCCTTTTCAATAAAATTGAACCCAAAATTTTTAAAACAGAAAATAGATCTTACAATTTGTTTTAAGAATAATCAACTAGGGTTCAATTTTAGTTCTTAAGGGAGTAGACCTTCCATTGATACTTTATTTAAGGATATGTCAATCTCAAATTTTCAATGTACAATTTAATTCCGTAAACCTAAAATTTTGTGTTTGAGAACATGCATCAATAGAGACACGTTAATGTTATATAAAGTTTTTATACGTATTCTCTCTTGAACTTTAGTTTGAAGGTTTTGTTATATCTAAAATTTGAATTACAAGTACCATATTTAAATATAGATATATAGTTTCATACTCATAGAGTAGAAAATTTTTGAGGTGTTAAAAAAAAATTTCATCATAATTAGGACACGGCCTCTATTTATACAAAGAATAAAGTAAAAACAAATAATTTACTTTTCTTTTCTTTTCTGTTGAACTAAAAATATTATATAATTTTTCTATTTTCTATTTATTCTCTTTTTTTTTTTCAAACAGAGCTTTCATAATCTTTATTCACCGTTACTAATCTCAGTATAGGTACGAGCATACTATCAAGAAGCATATAAATTATAGTTTATACACTCTTCTCTAACATCAACTTTTATTATCACACAATTATTTGTTCCCTCTCGTACTTTACTCATCACTCTAAAAACACGCTCACATTAATATTTATAGATGAATTAATATAAATTTGTTTCATTTAATATTAACAGTCTTGAATTTAAAAGTACAGATAAAAATACACATTATCCACGTTGGTAATATTTTGGAACATGATAATATAGGACATGGGAAATAGCTGCGCGACAATGGACATTTCATATACACATGTATTCGATTAACCCAAATGTACAAATTAACTTTTTTTCTTTTTTCGGATAAATGTTCAAACATGAAGGACCATTCATGGTGGTGGGACATACACAGATAAGACCAAGAATCTTGTGATAAGTGTGCCACCAAATTCATCACAAAATAAAATCACTATTCCCACGTGCCATAATAAATGGGTAGCCACTTTTTCCAAGGATGAATTGTAAAACACAATACCAACATAGATTCACCTAAACTTTCTTTCCATATTTCCCGATGACCTTTTACTTGTTTTGTCTCCAGGTTCTAAGTTTGTAAATTTCTATTTATTTTTTCCCAGAAATTTTCATATTTCATGAATTTGTTTCACAAATTTATTTTAAAAAATTAACAAAAAATCATTTTTTATTATTTTTTCTAATAATTTTAATTAATAGATGATTTTTTTGTGAATAATTATTTTATACAAAATTATAAAATTTATAAATATTTCTTAAAAAATTTATATAAAAATTATTTTGTAAAAAAGTTAGTACAATTTCTTGCAAATTTATATGTATTTTTTGCGAAAAAAATTTAATAATAAAATTAACAAAAAATGTGTTTTATTAATAGTGAAAACTTATAATTCGGTAAAATGAAATCAGTTTATATATTTAACATAATTAATGCCTATTAATTAATTGAAGTTTAAAGTAAACTAATTTAACAATAATTGTTTAGAATAATTAAATATTTTAAAGTTACTTTGCTTCTTTAAAATTGTGAGTCTAAATCTCACATTGATCAGAATTGAGAAAGTAGAACACTATATAAGAATAAAGACCCATAAACCTATCGCCTTAAGGTTTTGGGTTGAGAGCGGTGTCAGTGTCTTATGTGGTTAGGCTAGATCTCATTGGTGTTGTATCTCCTCAGTGAAACCCCTTCCTTATAAACCTAACAAGTGGTATCAGAGCCGATGGTTAAAACGGCTCAGACGAGTGCAGTATAGTCCTAGTATCGTGCTTCAGCTGGAGGGGGTGTGTACCAATGTGGTTGAAGGGACTCACCCTTGAGGGGGAGATTGTTAGGAATCCAAGTGTGAGTCTAAGTCCTACATTGACCAAAATTAAGAAAGTAGAGCACTATATAAGAATAAAGACCCATAAACCTAGGTTTTGGGTTGAGAGTGGTGTCAGTGTCTTATGTGGTTAGGCTCAGATCTCATTGGTGTTGTATCTCTCCCTCCTTGTAAACCTAACATGCTGGATATTTTATATCGAATGAAGATAAAGTAAAATTAACTGGAATCATCTTACAAGTCATAAGTCGATTTTATAAGGTTAAGTTTAAATTAAAACCCTCTTCTTTAAATGATATTAGAAGTCTATCTTAAAGAAATTTGTTATTTGTTGAATTTATTATGTTATATATTATCATATCACTAATAATACATACTTTCATCATGTTTAAGATGCATATATCTATACATGTTTATTATTTGTTGGGTCTATTATATCATCTGCTATTGGATAGCTATCGCAATGTTATTAATGTATAGTCTTACATTCAAAATGTATATACCTGTACGTAAAGAAGGTGTATTAGTGATCTTATATCGACCAAAAGTAAGACAAGATTACTATAAAGTAGGTGCAAAACTCATTTTATAAAAAAATTTATAAAATTAAATTAAACTTAAAATTTAATTAAATTACTATTAATTTATTTTTTATGTTGTGTTCACTTGAGTTCATTTGTTGTTTGAAAGGAAATGGAAAGATGGATTAGGAAGTAATTAGTATGTTCGTTTGCGTTGAATCAACTACGAGTGAAAGCAATGATTTGCAGAATGCACAACTTTTACGATCTCACCTAACATGAGCAAATTTGAGATGATTAATTAAGCAAATACCATTTAACCTTTGTGTGTGGTTGATAATGAAATGAGAAGTACGTGGAGAAGACCGTGGTGGTGAATAATGAAGTTGGAATCCATGCATGAAGTGGTTGTTCATGAGGTCTGGAACAAGGAAGAAAATAAACAAAGTTGGATCCGATTCAATCACGTGTGGAACCAATCCACTTAAAAGGAATCTGATCTATGTGTTGTTAGAATCGATCCAGACATGGCACGTGGAGAAGAGATATGATTCCATATGAGTTGGAATCAATTCATATAAATACCAATTTATACTACTTATTATATAAATGACAATATAGTAATCTATCTATTATTTTTATTAAAACATTTGTTTTAATCTATCACATTAATAAAATCACTCATTAACTTTATTTCTAAAATTATTTATTATCACATCTAAATCTTTAAAAAAAAATTAATACATAATTTACTTTCACATTCATTCAAATTCAACTAATCTCTCAAACGTATTTACTCAAGTGCTACTCAAGTGCACACATCGTTAAGAATCACGAACCATGCTATAAAAGTTATAGAATCACTTGACTCGAAGAGCAAATGAAGGGTGAATAATTATGAATGAGAACAAAATTTGTGGTGGTGAGTATGTGACATGTGATGTTGGACCCACACATCTTGATTCCGTGTTTGTACTTGTACCGTTACTTTACCGTCTAAATTCTTTATAATTAAATGAAAATTGAAATATTGACTTAAAATGGTGACTATTACACTTACGTCATAAAAAACATTGTTCAAAGGTAATATTAGTTATTTTTGTTTTAAATATTTTATTATATTAATACTGTATAATAGCTAATCTAATGTAATACAAAAACAATATATTTCATATCAATTTATAGTGTTTGTGTAACGCCAGACACAACCGTCCATGTCGTGATTTTGATATACCCGTTTTCAACGCTCATATCATAGCCGAAAAGGCAAAAGAAAAAGCTCGTTTTCAATTTAAAATCTGAGAAGATAGATACAACTACATTGTTACCATATCCATTTCAACACAATTATTAAGAAAATCTTCATCTATTTCAAATTCAAACAGTGATATAACTCCTATTTTTGTTCACTATATATTCATATTTTTTAATAAACAAAAAGCTATTTCGTTGGAGCCGTGTTAAGCGATTCAGAACGCCATTTTTTCTGTCCCCAATTCATCACACGTTTCGTGAGGACGCGGTTCATCTTTGAGCCCAATTTGTCTTTTTATTTGCCCTAAAAATCTCTTATTCGTCCTTATCCTCTCGTTTTTTTCTTTCTCGTCCTGCTTAACTTCATCTTTTAATATAATTTAACCAAAAAAAAAATTGAAACCACGAACGTGAACTTTTCCCGTAATAAAATATACTTTTTTAATTATGAATGTGACGTTATAATAGTTTTTTAAAATATATTTTGTTATTTATAGTAATAATAATAATAACAATATCTTACTTTAATATTCAATAAATTGATAACTTTTATATTGAAATGGTCGCGAGTATCTTGCATTAACTTTTTTTGTTGATTTTTTTCTATTAGTCAATTACTATGTGTCAATTCTCATTTATTTTGCTTAGCAAATAGCGATGGAAAAGTTTGACTATTGGAACTAGAAATCTTTGAGTATAATCCACCGATATAAATGTTTTGTTAAACATAAAGAAGGAATGGTGTGTGGTCAAACAAAAACCAAATAAATTCGCACTGTAAACGGCCAAGACTTTAGCTAATAGAATACTTGTCTTCTTTTTTCTCTCTCTCTTTTTATAAATATATGCTGCAACCTTTCTCACTTCACAACAACATACAACAGCAGTGTCAGTTTATCATCACTAAACTCTTTCCTCTGTTTCTGCTTCTGACTCCTTTTGGTAAGTACCCCAAACTCTCTAAATTATACTTCTTTTCTCTTTCCCTTTCTCACCCTTTTGTCATTCTTCACGGATCACTGATTCCTGACGCCTCTCCTCAACTGGGTTGCAAAAAAGATTCTGTCTTTTCCACGCAATCTTCTACTTTCAAACCCTTTTCACTCTCAGCATTTCTCCTGTTTTCGAACTCTGTAATTCTCTGTTTTGGGGTTGTGTTTTAGAACACGCAACTCTACTCTGTTTTCTTACAATTTTCTTTTAAAGGGTAACCGGTTGGTGAAGTTTTCTCGCAATTGGGTTCTCAAAGCCCGCATCTTTCTCCGTGTGTTTGTGCATGCAAAAAGGAAAGTTAGACATAACCAAAATCTGTTTCAGCTTCCTCTGTTTTCGGGCACAAACAGAGTTGTTCTGTTTTCAAGAATGGCCATCAAGACGATTGAACTGTTGAAAGGGTGCGGATCGCAGGAAGAGATAATGGAAGTGCTTGCTGCGGTGGCTTCGGATATGGGTGATGCGATCGATGACGTTAGCACCTTGCAGGTGATTCCTCTGAAGGGTGCAATGACGAATGAGGTTTTCCAGGTAAAATGGCCTTCTAAAAATGGTGGTGAAGTCAGAAAGGTTCTGGTTCGTTTATATGGGGAAGGTGTTGAAGTTTTCTTCGACAGGGAAGAAGAAGTGAAAACCTTTGAGTGCATGTCAAAGCATGGTCAAGGACCTCGCCTTCTTGGCCGTTTCACTTCTGGTAGAGTTGAGGAGTTTATTCATGCCAGGGTATGTTCTTATCCTCTTTCTTTTTTAATATTTCTATTTTTAAAAAAATTCACACGATTGCTACATGGCCTCAGAAAGTTATCCTTGCTTACGAGATCAAATAGTTGTAGTTGAATTTTGATCCATTAAAGTTAACTTGGGGATCTAGTAATCGACATAGAAAATAATTTATAATTTAATGTATGTTAGATAAATTTGATTTATATATATATATATATATATATATATATATATATATATATATATATATATATATATGCTTATTTAGCGTTTCTTAATGATGTGTTAATGTGTAATTGGATGAGTGAAAAGGAATTTAAAAATAATATTCAACTGGGATGACTGAGTCATCTAAATTGGCTGAGTTTCAACGACTTTTTGGCACCTTTGTTGGCTGTTTTTCAAAACACAAAAACACTCCTTGGAAAATAAGGCATATGTGACCCCAGCATAAAACTACCTCTTACGACCATAAATTTTAGTGTCTATGTATGAAACACGACATTTTGATTTGCTTCACTTATTGTAAACATCCAAACTACCAATACTTTTTTATTTATTTTTCGTATTTAGTGTTGATACTTTTATATACTTCCTTAACAAGTATTTGTGAAACTTCTATGCATTTACGGTGTTTATATATTATAAAACTACATGACTCAATATATATGTGATATAAAAATATTATTTCTTCATAAATCAAATAAGGATATACGTAAATGATATAAAGGAATTTATGATGATGATTATTTTTGTGTGTGTAATGTTGTGGAATATATACATGTTGCAAGTATCGTATCTTGGTTTCTTTATATCGTGTATTCTATGCGTGTATCAGTGGTTGCAATGATTATTACAACTGGTGCTTGATCTTTAGAGAGTATATGCTGAGTTTGAAAGTGAATTAACTTTTTGTTGTCCATTTTGCCATTTTCTGTAGTCAAAAAGCTTTTCTTTGGGCTGATGCTCTCTCTTTTTCGTATTTTATTCCCTTTACTCTTGGAGCGATGGAGGGTTACCAATAACATTACCTGTTTAGGCTTAATAATTAAGAAGCATCTTTTAGAAATTCAATTGAATGGTGTTGAGTCAATGGGATCTGGTGCTCTTAGCTAGTGGCTTTATCATTCTTCTTACTACTTTGCTAAATGTTATTTTCTCTATTAGAAAAAAAGAAACACAATGAAACACCGATGTTACTGGGAATAAGCATCTGGAAAATATCAGACTTGGGATTCATATCTGCTTTCCACCCATTAAATGCTCATTAATAGCTCCATAGTTATGCAATTAAGTAGCTGCCAAAAAAATGTTGTGACCTTTGTTTCGGACACTTCTGGATGGATTGAACAGTTTCAACCCAAAAGGGCACTTTTATCTTCTGTTATCTCTGCATTAACAGTGCCATTCAGAGATTTAATCATGTGTGTCCACTCAAACCTGTCTATTTATGAAGATTTTTTACATATCTTGCCCAGATATTACGAAAATGAACAACTCAAACAAATATTATTGGTCATAGATAGTGTGTGGACTCAAGAAGACTTTAAAAGTAAAATCGTGAGGATTCCCCGTGACTTTTTCATGAATTTTTGAGAAAGTAAAGTCGTCCGGATTCCTGATAGACAAAACAATCGAACAAGTGATGATTATGAGTTATACATGCAGTGTTATTTGTGTTCCTAGTACAATGATTGTGTATAACCTGTCTGCTTTTCTTTTCTTCCTTTATTTAGACTCTGTCAGCTGCTGACCTCCGTGACCCTGAAGTATCTGCTTTGGTAGCATCTAAGATGAGAGAGTTCCATAATCTTCACATGCCTGGTGCAAAGAAGGCTCAAATTTGGCACAGATTGAGGTAGCTATTGGTCAGATCAGTCTTAACATCGTTTTTCATTGCTATGTTGAATATTAAACACTGTCTCTTGTGTTATTTACTAGGAATTGGCTTGCTCAAGCCAAGAGTCTGTGCTCCCCAAAGGATGCAAAAAACTTTGGCTTGGACAATCTGGATGAGGAAATAAACATCCTGGAGAAAAAGTTATCTGAAGAATATCAAGAGATTGGCTTCTGTCACAATGATCTACAGTATGGTAACATAATGATGGAGGAGGAGACAAAATTAATCACTATAATTGTAAGTTGCGTTCATATATATTTCTGTATCAACTTTGGGACATTGGAGAATAATACCACTCTTTTTACTGGCTCTTTACATCTTTTATCAGTCATACAAATATTACTGCAAACTCACCTTTTGTTGGTTTTATGCAGGACTATGAATATGCAAGTTATAATCCTGTTGCTTATGACATAGCAAATCATTTCTGTGAAATGGTGGCTGATTACCACAGTGACACACCTCATGTTCTTGACTACAAAAAATATCCAGGTAAAGTTCTTGTTTGTAATATCTTTGCTGTCCAAATTACCTTTCCACAATGATTATATAGTAGCTTCAGTTACTGAGATCACTCTGAATTGCTGACACACCAAATTGGATATGATAAACCAGGACTAGAGGAACGTCAAAGATTTATCCGCATCTATCTTAGTTCTGAAGGTTAGTCCACTAACTTCACCACTCATGATTCTCATAAATCTGGATGTAGATAATTCCTATTAATCTATTCCCTTCCGATGAAAATCCTCAAAGAAATTAATAATTTGAACTCTTTATCTTTACACAGTTCAATTAGTTATCAGCTTATTTTAGTCTAAGCTCATTAACTCTTCAGTGTATGTATGAATGTGATGTCTCATTCACTCTTCAACACGCCTTGTCAAAATCATGTTATGGAAGTTGAAATTTCTAAATGTAGTAAATGAAATTTATTTTGGCAATTCCTTGTACACAGGCAATAAACCAAGCAATGCTAAAGTGAACCAGTTAGTGAAAGCAACTGAAAACTACACTGCTGCAAACCATATATTTTGGGGTTTGTGGGGACTTATTTCGGTAAGTTTTTGTTTGATTTGAATTCGGTTACTTGTGCATACTGTGAAGGTAAAGGTGTATATATACTAATGGAGATGTTATGCATGCACATGCAGAGTTATGTGAATAAAATAGACTTTGACTATAAGGAGTATGCAAGGCAGAGGTTTCAGCAATACTGGTTAAGGAAGGCTAATTTATTGGACTCACCAAGCATCGTTTCCCAAGAACACCAAACTCTGAATGAATCTCTGCCATCTTTCACGTGATTTTGCTTCAGATGTCTTACTGAAGTTTAGTATTTTAGTATAATATAGTATAGTATATATATATATATATATATATATATATATATATATATATATATATATATATATATAACACCTAAGATATGAGATGCAGCATCTATATGTAAATTTATTTAATCAGCATGAATGTGTAATTTTTATGAATCCGTCTCTTTTGGAGTTGAGTTGAGGGATGAGTCTATGTATTGTTTGCAATAAAGATGGATTTGTCTTCTTATCTTTACACATTAACTGAGGTTATGATCTGAATGAAATTAGACACTCTGACTTCGTTTGCTAGATGGGGACATGGAATATTTATACCTGTCTCTTGTATTCTTGAAATCTATTTTCAATAGTTCCTCTCATTTAATATGCTTACCATCCTCTCCTCACTATCTGCAAACTGTAATCCATTGCTTTGCAATAGAGAATTTCATAACTTTTAAGACGTTTATATAGATTAAATTTGGATTGTTCTTATTCTAAATTATTTTATTTTTTTAAATGTTTTGTTAAGATAAGATAATTAAATTTAGTGAATTTCTATTTTTTTGGATAAAATATTTTAAATTACTGCTGAATTCAAAAGTATTTGCATATCTAATAATTGTTAAAATTAAAATCTCTATTAATCGGTATTGATTGATGTTATTTTTTGTTAAAGTATTTTAAGATTTTTTTTTTTCATTTATATTTGTAAAATCTTTTCTTAATTTAAGTCAAACAAGATTATTTTTAAGTTATGAAATGTTACATCAAAGATAATGTTAGGTTGGACTCGTGTTAAGTTGGGTCAAGTCAAATTCAAGTAGAGTTGACTCAATATCAGGTCGATTTGAATTAATCTGATCCAAGTTCAACCGAGTTAACTCGGATCTTATTCGAGCCAAGTTGATTTAGGTTCAAGTTGAGTCAAGAACCAAATTAAGTAAAGTTGCGCTAGATCGAGTTAAATCAAGTTTTATTAGGTTATTAAGTTCAAGAGAAATCGAGACAAATTAAGTGATGTTTAACTAAGTCAAATTGGATCAATCTTGGGACGAAAGATCCAAATAATAATATGTCAAATTAAATTAGATTAATCCTATAAGTGAGACAAAATTTATCTAAAAAAGTTATCTAAGAGTCTACCTAAATCCATGTCCACTTAAACCATAAAAACTAACATAAATTTAAGAATTAAAATTCTTACATTTAGATTGAAATTTTAAAACTAATTTATTTTAAAAAAATTTATCATAAAACATTTATAATTCTCTAAAAAAATTATCCTCTTAAAATATTTTATCCAAACACATAATTAAAGTTTATAAAAAACAAACAAAAATTTCAAATTTTAGTATAAATATTATACACACGCACGAAAATACACACACATATATATATATATATATATATATATATATATATATATATATATATATATATATATATATATATATTATTATTTTATATTTTTTTTAATCAAAAAATCCATTCATTTATCATATATGTATACTGTCTAAAAAAATAATTATGCAACTATTTTCTCTTCTAATTCTGTTTTGAGTAATGTAGCTCAGCTACTCTTATATAAAAGCACATTTTATTTAAAAAAACATATTTTGCATTATTACTAAAATGTTGCCAACTAAAAAGTACATGGTTACACAGACACATATGAAGATTCTGTAATGTCGGGTTCTTTAACGAACTTTTAGTCTGTTTCTGTTTTTACTGTTGTTGTTTAAGTAAAGAGTGAATTCACAATAATTGTGTTTCGATCTCGACAGATTTTGAGAAGAGGATCTAAGTGAAAGTGAGTGAACTTGAGAAAGACAATAAAGTCAAGGTGACACTTATGACAGGTTCATGTGCCATTAAAGTCTCTTATACATTACAAATTTTCTTGGCATTGTTATTATTGTTTACTTACCACATAGTGTCTTTATCCCACGAGTCAACTCCATCACTAAAGCCTATTATTGTTTTTTCTGTTCACAAATTACATTAATTAAATGACAGTTTTACTAAAGCCTATTATAAGGATTACTATTTCAGTTTTACTATTTTTCGATTTGTATAAACATTTGAATAAGAATGGCCTTTCATTCCTTTTGAAATATTTATGAAATAGTTATATTTTTATAATTAGCCAAAACTATTTTTAAGTGTTGATTTTAAAGTTAATTATTAATTGTCATGTACTTTTTCTTTACTAATTCATAAAAAATAATAGTATTATACATTTACTTTATATATTTTCACAACTTATTGAACATAATTCAGTCAGAAATATAACCAAATTTGATTTCTGATATTAAAACAAAATAAATCATAATACTATATTTGTTTCTTTAATAGAATCTCAATTTTGTCATCTCACAACAAAGACCGACTTAATTATATTTTAAATTGCTAATAAATAAAATTTTCGGTTGAGTTTTAAATAAATTTTCATGATTTATTAAATTTTCAAAATTTTTAAATTCTTTTTACATAAATTTTGAGAATTCAATAGATTACAAACTTAACAATTTAATAGATTACTAAAATTTAATAGAAATTCAACTAAAAATTCATAATTTTATTAAAATTTAAAATATAATTAAACCACAAAAATTAACTCACGGCATATGTTGCAAAAATAAGAATGGAGAGATTTGTAAAAAAAAAAAAAACTTTCACTTAAAATACTTACGATGTCCAAAATAGCAATCGAAGAATATGATTGAGAAGAATATGATTGAGAAGGCCTATCAAAGCAACCACTCTATTATTATATTTGTATTTCTTCGGTTAAATATTTTACAAATTGTATGAGGAAAAACTGATGTATATACTATTTATTAAACAATGATTACAATATTTTCGCATAACTTTGATCACATAAAAATCTCTTTAACAGGAAGGTTAATATTTCTACAATAATTGGAAGAAATAAAAGTTTAGGAAAAAAAGAAAAGTATGAATACTTTTACACACACAAACCATAGATATTATTATTATAGGTGCAGAAATAAAAAGAAAACAAGTCATGGGTTTAGTTAGCTCTTTATAAGAACATTAGTTCCATGACAATACAAACCGAAACACTCTATTCATACACACTTAAATTCACATATTGGATCGTTATCGAGTCCCCCCACATTTTATTATTTATTTAATTATTATACATGTAAAATCAAACCGGGAGTGGGGTGGAAGAAGAACAGAGAAGTTATTGTTGCTGAACTAGCGACGGAAACTCCTTACTTGTCGCGGTGGTTCAGCCTCGTTGTCACGGAGCTTCACCAGCGAGTAAACGCCGGCACCGGCGAGAGCACCCAGCGTGGGAGCCACCAAGTAGATCCATATATGCTTGTAGTTTCCTGCTGCAACGGCTGGACCTAACGTACGCACTGGATTCATGGAACCACCACTTGTTGGCCTAATCAACATATATGCCATGTCATTCATTTCATATACTAATAACTAATTTACTTCTTAAATTTGAATCATGATTTTGTTTAAGTGAATGCATTGTTACCCTGATATGAGAATGTTGAGCAAAACTGTAGCCCCAACAGCAATACCCGCCAATTCACCGACCTGTGGAGCAGCAAAGGAATTAATGTGTTTTGAGAAAGAGAAAGAAAAGGTGAAGTGAATGATGAAGAATTGGAAAGGCGAAACGCACCGCACGGGTATCAGTGGCAACAGCAGTGACAACAAACAAGAGATTGAAAGTGATGATGAACTCAGTAGCGAAGGCCTGACCAACGCTGACGGAAGGGACGGTGACCCCACCGGAGAGGAAAGGGTGGTAAACGCCTTTGAGAGCGAAGCAGGCACAGATGGAGGCGGAGACTTGAGCTGCGATGTAGGCAGGGACATGGGTCCAAGGGAAGTGGCGAAAGGCAGCGAAGGCGATTGTGAGGGATGGGTTGAGGTGTGCGCCTGAGATGTGTCCAATGGAGAGGATAATGAACATCACTGTCAACCCTGCACATGCTGCATTCCCCATCAGAGTCTCCACTCCGTTGTATTTGTTGTTCACTATCGGTCCAGCCGTTGCTGCGAATATCAATATGAATGTCCCCACAAACTCTGCTCCAACCTTTCATCATCACAAACACAACAACATGACCGTCTTTAGTGCCCCCAATGCATGTTGCAACAAAGTTTCTACCACACATTTAATTCTCTTCTCGGCAAATTCAAATCTTATACTTTTCTAAACAGTGTCACAACATGATGATGCGTTTGATTTGAGTATTCCTCACTCCCCAAAACACTCGCGAAGACGGTCAACTCTTCACATAACAATTAAGCCAATTACAAGTTGCACCTTAAAATACTTGTATCTTACACCAACTATGCCTACTAATAAAGCAAGGTCTTTTTTTTTTTCTAGTGTTATGAGTACAAAATAGTTAAAATAAATAATTTCGATTAAATTTTAAAATACATATATATATATATATATATATATATATATATATATATATATATATTTTTTAAAAAAAAATAATAAATTTTTTTTTATTT
>Ga0214543_1000778_pt1 | contig 57305 bp, 26 predicted proteins | sample CNSS2metaG_FD_160094 | JGI IMG/M metagenome (GOLD analysis project Ga0214543, IMG submission 160094) | Root nodule microbial communities from cowpea collected in UCLA plant growth center, Los Angeles, California, USA - CNSS2 | ecosystem: Host-associated > Plants > Roots > Nodule | place: USA...
AAGAACACAAAAAAAAAAAAAAAAAAAAAAAAAAAAGTGGACAATGTATTTTACAACTTTCGCGAGAGGGAAAATAAATTGGTCATTTTTTATGCTGATTGATGAAATTTGAGAATTAATAAATGTAATTAAAGAAAACAAAAGTTTTTTATTGATAAATTATCCAAATGAGAAGAAAAAAAAACATTGATGTAATTTGGTATAAAAAGTTCATAGGACCAAATGACAACAATAAATAAGGCATAATATTATACAAGGAAAACAAGTTTATATCTTCTGATTTTCAAAATTAACAACTTAAACTAATAATCTTTTTAGAAAAGTTATTAATGAAGTAAGGGTATTTAGAATGAGTTACTTTATAATAAGCAATGCAAATATGTATTATACACTCATATTAGATAATACTTCAAAGATACATGACTAAAGTTTTACTACAATACGTACAAACTAGTTAATCCACTTGCACAACACTTAAATTCTTTCTTAAATACATGTTTCACCGTAGTTTTAACACGACGGAAACAAATCTAGAAGAAGAAACATCAAAATCACTGAGTGAATTTCACTCGAACAATATTGTTTGTTTAAAATTTTCTTGCAAAACTTTATTTTGATGCGTTACATATTTACACAAACACGTACAAAAACATATATAGGTTTTAGGGTTAAATATGATTTTACTACATGAATTTTAACACAAAATTGAAATTTGTCTCCGTCTAAAAGTTTTGACGATATATATTAGTTTCAAAATTTTAAAAATAAATGATTACATACCAACAAAATTTAAAGTAATTATGTTAAAGGAACTATATTGATTCATTTTTAAAGTTTAAAGATAAAAATATATCAAAATTTCACTGCCCATACTGAACACCAACCCAATCTCAAAGAGAATCAGTACACGAAACTACATATCCGTTTATCTATATGTCCTGACGTGAACGACAACTTTCAGTGAGTCTTAGTTTGATGATCAAACATTCTTTCATAACACACCATCATAGGTACTCAAGATATTGTGTCTGGAGAGGTGGATAGATAGGACTACGTCTTGCTCGATTAGGACGCTAGTTTTATTGCGAGCAAAAATGGAATAAGGACGAATTGTAATTCAAGGTTCGGAACTAAAAATATACTTAATCATAACTTTTATGGACAATGATATTTTTGACAACTAAATTTTGAAAATTTTCTCTTATAATCTGAGCTAGTACCTTCTGAGTGATTTTGGAATATAAAAAAATGAAAAAGTAAGATAATAAAAAACCACCTAGAAGATGTCATTCCATATTGTAAGTAAAAGTTGTCAGTAACAATTAAAAAATTATTTTCTAATTTATATTTAGGTATACGTTTTAGTTTATTAATAGCACATATAATCTTGATGGGCTCGATGGATCCTAACATTATTTGCAAGGAACGACAATGATTATGATTACACAAACAAGTTGTTGTGCTGCGTACATGTTCAATTGCCTTTTTGACTCTTGTGACTAAAGCAAAATTTTCGCAATTTCCATTTTCCACTCACTTTGCAGCTTTAGCAAAATCTTTTATTTTTTTTCTTTCTTTTTGGTTTTTTGTTCCACACCGAATAATGAGACAGAAAAGGAGCTAAGGATTAAGATGGAGGATATAAGTCAATGGTGTTGCTGGGTTGCTCCATGCATGCTCCATTGCAACTTTCTTCAACTTTATCCTATAACTTTTCTTAAAAGTTCAAAGTTCAGATTTTTCAATGATCTCATTCACATAAACAATAACAATAATAATAATCACACTAATTAATAGATGGGGCAATGAATTTGCATGCTACTTGCCTTGTCTCCATAAACCCTTAACTACCACCCATCATATATGGACAAAATAATATTTCATCATTGAAGTGCAACTTTACAAACACAATCTAAACGTAAATCATCATTCTAAAACTTATTAAGAATTCAAAAAGTTTTTTGGTTAAGAATTCATTTTTGTTTGAAAAAGTAAGGATAAGAGAAGGAAAAAGTTATAGGTTTGGAAGTAGGGGAAAAGATTATGATAAGATTATAGTAATTAATTAGATTAAATTAAGGATTAAAAATTGATGTTGAGAGAAAATGAAGTGTGATGAAAAGGTTGAGAAGGCAATGTTCCCTTAACTCCCAACAAACTCTCAGACCACGCCACACTTCTTCTGTTTTCTCTGTTTCTTCTGTTTCTGCTTTGCTTAGGTTCCATCACACTCACTTTTTGTTTGGGCTCTGTGCACTCTTTTTCTATTCTCTCTTCTCTCTTCTATTCTATCTTAAGGGTTTGGACCCAAAAACCAAACCCTTCATTCTTCTCACATGCATCTCACTCTTACTCTTCTCTCCACCATTTTTAAATTCCTTCATTCTCGAACTTATTCTTAATTCATATACTCTTTTATCACTATATTTTATCACCTACAATCATATTTTATCGTTATATATGGGATAAGAAAGTGTGAATCTAAATTTTATAGTAAATAGAGATTTTGAGTTAGAAATATATTCATTTTTTATGTAAATTTAACATAGACTATGCTTGTTTCCAGCACAGAGATACACAATCATGGCAAAAATGCCATGATTTTTGCATATAACGTGACAAAAAATCATAAAAAATCGAAAAAGAAAATTTGTGTTAGACTATTTTAGTAAAAAACTCATAAATGTGAAGAAAGTGGATTATTTCAATTTTATATTAATTTTTATTTACAAAAAAAATTTAGATTGTGTTAAAAATAATAATCAATTAAAATTAAATAAACTATTTAATATTTTTTCATTATAGGATTAAATATGTTTTTGTCCCTTAACTTTCAACTCTCAGTGAATTTTGAAATTAGTTCATTTTAAAATTTTGAACAATTTAGTCATTCATTCCTCGAAATACGTGAATTTAGTCATTTTAATCAAAATTTATTAAGTTTATTTGACATTTCAAGCGCGTTTCATAATAATATTTGACTTAACATTAAAGTAAAAATGTGTCAAATAGTGTAAATAACTTAAATACAATTCTAAAATGCGTATGAAACATTAAATAAACCTACAAAAATTTGATTAAAATGACTAAATACACATATTTCGAAAGATCAATAATTAAATTGGTTCAAAGTTTTGAAATGAACTAATTTCAAAATTTAAGGGAACAAAAACGTATTTAACCCTAAATTATACTTAAAACAAAAGTTCATTTTCTTTTAAAATGTATTTTATATTACAACTATTTTATTATTTATCACAAATTTTTATAAATTATTTTCTAATTTTTTACCATCTTTAATCTAAATAACTTTACATTCATTTTTTTTCCTTCGAATCTACTCATTTACTTTACGTCCTCCAAAATTCATTATTCAATCTAATTATTTATTTCTCCTATAAACCCTCTCTCTGAAATCTCATCAATCTAGGTCATACATTTTTTACAATATATTAGAATGCGTTTAAAATTACAATAGGAAAATTAAATTTTAATATTTCAGTGAATTGAAGTTGGTAGGAAAAAGTAACAACCACATCATGATTTTGCAAAGTTCTTCTTGGCTATGAAGTTTGCATTTTCAGTCTTCATTAATTATTTATTTAATTTTATTTTGGCAGGTAATTATTGGTCATGATTGAGACGCATGACATCTTCCCAATCATCATTTTCAACCTCAAACTGGAAAATTTTCGAATATAAATGTTTATGTCTACATAGTATAAGATTTTCTTGGCTATTGAAAACAAGAAAAGAAAAAAAAAAAAGTGTATATTGTTAAGTGTCTTTTTCTCCTCTTACTCCACATACTTGAACACCATGCCATTAAAAGTCAATTTAATACCTAAAATTGACATTGCTGGTTGAGTATACGTCATCTTCATTTTTTAACGTTGTTGTTGGTTGTTTTACATTTTAATTCTGTAAAATATTCCTAAGATCTTGATGTTACGTTAAGATAGTCATTTTAGTTTATTGTTAATTTCATTTTTATACTCATCTAAAAATAATTAAAGTGGGTGTAATCATACAAATTGCTAGAATGATAATTTTGTAAAGCCGGTAATCAATCGGTCGATATTTAAAATTTTGGATGTAGAATATATAGAATTGCAGTGGTTCATTACTTATGATGCATCATCGATACTTAAACTTGGGTCATGTATATGTATTTGACACGTACCCATATCTGATATTTTAGGATGTTTTATCGATACTTATCGGTGAAGTGTCTAATTTTCAAAGTCGTAGTACAGTACAAGAAAATCATTGAATAATGATCAATTTTAGTAACAAAAATAATTAGTCACTATATAGTGATTAATTTAAGTATCAATTAAAAACTAAAAATTATTAACATCTAAAATAGTTCCAAAAAAATTTATAATTAGTCACTAAATTGATAATTAAAATAATGTTTCTTATGAATTGATTTCTAAATTGGTCACTAACATTAGTTACTAAAATTTTGACTACCAAAATAATTGGTTTATAAATTGGTCACCAACATTAGTTACCAAGATTTTGACTATCAGAATAATTAGTTTATAAATGGATCTCTAATTAAGAGACTGGTCTCTAACATATTTTTTTATTACTAAAATTGATCATTATTTAAGAGTTTTCCTACCATGGTACTTTTATGATCACAATAATTTAAATTTTTTATGTTGATAACTTTAGTACATATAATTTTAATTTGGATTAACACAATATCAATCATATATTTATTATGGTTTTAAGAATTATTGTACCCATTTTTCAATATTCATATATCTCGTATCTATCACGTATCATGTCTTAATGTCTTATTATTTTTAAAATAAACGTATAGACATATCGAATATGTGTCGTATCTGATAAACATATCTTATCCGTATATCATACTTCATTCCTAATTATTTTTATTATTGACGTTGTTAAAAAATATTGATTATCTTTCGTTTATTATAACAAAAGTTTAATTAGTCAATTTTGTAATTTTTGTCGAGTTCAATGTCTGATTTTTAAAAAGCGTTAGAGAACCAAAGTTCAATGTTAACGCAATCTATGATTAAAAATTGATTAGAAAGTTTTATACTTCAATCACTTTATCAAAACATATAAATACTTAAAACACGAATATGTCTCCAACAATATTAAAAATAAAATACTGAAAACATTAACATTTTATTTTATGACAATCAGTAAGTAAACTTTGTTTTATTCAAATAAAAATAATAAAAAAAAATGTCAACCCAATTCCACATTAAAATAAAGGTAAGTAATTATATTATTTTCTTTAGACGTATTAAAACTTAGAACTTTCCAAACCAAATAACCTATTCTATATAAGTTAATCCAACAAACGAAATAAAACAGTTTTTTCACAACATATTCTACCTTCCTTTACCGAAAATATATTGCAAACAATCCTAGTTTCATAACCTGAAATTAATTTATATTAAAATATATCATACTATTTTTTTCTATAAATTAACTTTTTAACTTTAAAAATCAGTTTCTTTACTTATTTTCACTGTGGAAATTTCCTACAAACATAACCTCACACTGGTTTATCTAAAAATATGTAAGAAATTTTCTCTCATAAGTATTTCGTTAAGTAATAATAAGTTAAATAGCTTCCTAATAAAAATATATATATATATATAAATAATCCATTAAAAAAAACAATACTAAGAGGGAGTTTATCTCCATATTAGGTAGGGAATAATATTGTTATGATGGTAGCTAGGTAAGTAGCAATGGAAGAAGATAACAATAGCATTAAAAAAGCAATGATAAACATGGATGCATTTTTAGACATTTTTTTAATGTTGTTTTACGACACAATAGTTAAATTTAGAAAAGAGGAGCAAAAGCTATGTTAGATACGTGGATTGTGAATAGATTAAGTTGTAGTGGTGAGAATTGCCGTAAAAGATGGACATAGTCAAAAATCTTAATTAAACACAAGTTGCATTACAAGATAATCAATGCAATTCTTCACACACAAGTCACTTAAAATAGCCTAGTAAGTATAATGTCATTCTCAACAAACCTACAATAACTACATACTTATTCCATTTTTCTTTACCAGTTTTATATATAATCTACATTTTAATTTCACTTATAATATCTATCTTACTAAAGGGAAAGGAACATATTTTATAAGTGTGCATTCTTTGTTTCTTTTTCTCGTTGTGTGAATTGGATCAAGGAGAATATATTACATGATTGAATATGTTTTTTGTCTCTTAACTTTTATTAAATTTTGGAATTACTTCATTTTGAAACTTTGGACTAATTTATACCTTAATTATTATGTAATTTACATACATAACAGATTATGTATTTTTTCTTGTTCTTTACTATCATTTTTTACTCTAATAACAAACTATTAGTATTACAAATAGTGAATAAAATAACTAATAACTAATAAATTTATTTTTTAACTTTCTTACAACTTAGATATCTCCATTTTTTTTTACTTTTTTTCATCAAAATTTTGACACTTTCAAAAATAAAGAAAAGTTTGAAAAAAAAATAATATTGGAGTACACAATTTATTGTTATTTTTGGTTTCAGAATTTCTTTTCTTCAAATTCTAATTTTCTTTTCAAAAGATTTACGTACTGGGTGTTACAAAATAGACATATGTAAGAGTAATATTCTACTATTTATTTTTTGTTTAATGTAGGGTAATATTCAAGAAATTAAAATGATAATTTCTCAAAATCTGGTAGACCAAATTATAATTATTTTTAATTCGAAAGATAAAAAAAAACATGCCAAATTTAAAAACCACAAAAATATTATTTTTTTACAAAAATACATGTTTTTTTTAAAGCACAAGTCCTTTTCTACAGCAAATAAATAGTAATTGTTTTAAAAATAAAAGGAAAAGCAGGTCAAAAAGAGAGTGAACGTAGAATGTCAAATGTGGAAAACGGCGCCGTGAGTAAATAGACAGCACATTGACACGTGTCATTCAAATATTGATTTTGTTTTCACACTCTCACCTCATTAGTTTGTCGTGAATCGCACGCGTATGATCGGTCAAACATCAGGTGCTAACACTACTTTCTTCTCTCTCTGTTTTTTTTTTTCTATTTTCTTTTCGTCAAATTATATTTTTTATTTTATGAATAGAGTAGAATAGACTTCACATCATTTCATTCTTAGAAAACCACACAAATTTTGTTTTTAGGAAATACCTGAGAACTGTAAATTCTGCCAGTTATTGACTATAACATCAATCAATCATCATTTCACTTCATCATTTCTACTAATTCTTTTGTTGTGTGTTTATTTTCAAATAAAAACATTTATGTACTTGGTTAAACATTAAAAAAATACTAAACTAATATGATTATTTGTCATTAACTTTTAATGCATGAAAATTAGAATGAACAGCTACAAAATGTCATAAAAAGAAAGAAAAGAAAAATTGATTTAATGTTCACAGGACAGGTACAGTGCACTCTATGATTTAGGGTACCCAACACTTGGAAGAATTTAAAAGGATTAAAGTACATAAGACATTTAGAATAATAGAATATAGTAAGTTAATGAAATACAGATAAAAGAGAATAAGAGAAAGAAGTTAAAGAAATGAAAAGAAATATTTTTTATTTATTTATAATAATAACAATAATAATGATAAATTAAAAATATACACCCATATAATGAAGGACCCATGAACAGTAAAATTTCCAATAATCATATTTTACCTTTCTTTTCTTCGACATTAATAAAAAAAAAGTTTAACCATTATTATTACCATTATTGTTTTAAAACAAAACATAATATACCAAACTAAACTTCCTTTATTATCAAATAAGTGTGTGGTGCATAATATTAAACCACAGAACAAGAACAACACACAGAGATGTCTCTGTCTCTGTCTCTGTCTCAAAAGAAGAAGGTAACGACGGAAGAAATAAATAAAAGAAGTGTTTTTTTTTTTCTCGTAGATTGGTGGCGAAATAATGTGGTATTATTAATAGAGAGATGGCTGAAAAACTAGGTAGAATCAAATCAAACGTAATCAAATGTTAAAGAATCTGAATAATGTAAAAGGTAGTGATTACATATCCTGTGAGCTAAGGTGAGGTTGATAGTGTGTACTGTTTTGTTTTCGTGTTGTTATAGACTAGCTTCACTTTTTCTGATTTTCATTAAATACAAGTATACTAGTTCTTTGTTTTGGTCTTAATTATTTAAATGATATAAATAGCTTAAAGCTGCAAAGGGTAGGACTTGGTAGCATGCACACTACTTGCTCTTAGAAGCAAAGAGAGAGAAAGAGAGAGAGAAAGAGAGAGAGAAAAAAAGAGTGAGAGAAGAGACAAGGAGGTTTTGGTTTTTGGCATTGGTGCTTGTGCTCGTGCTTGAGAAATGGAAAAGAGAGAAAGAAAGAAGGGAACAGTATCAGCGTCAGTGTGATGAGTGGTTTCACTGAAAGGTTGGTTTCTTTTGAAAAAAGAAAAAAGGAAAAAAAAAAAAAAAGGCACGCACAAGTAGTACTCAAATCAAACCCAATAATACAAGCCACACTCATGCTTAGGTCCGCGTGCTTTGATGGCCTTTAATTCGGTGGCTTTGTGTCAAGCCCCACCCTTTGAAAGAAAGATCTGCACTGTGCCTTTTTTCACAGGTTTTGCTCTGCTTTTCAGCTTGCTTGGATTCTTTGTTTTCTCAACACACATCAACGTGGACCCTTCTTCTTCTTCTTCTTCCTAATGGCATGGTGAGTCAAGGTTGGAGAGAAAGGAGAGTTTTTGTTCGGTGGGTATGCAAGTTGTGAATTGAAGACGTAGAAACACAGGTTCCTCTTGTGGTTTGAGTTGAAGACGTAGAGAGTGGTGCAGCATAGGAATACAGCATGATGACTTCCGTAGAAGAAAAGCTTAAAACTGTTGGAGTTGGAGCTGGAGCTGGAATGGTTGTTGGGGGTCAAACTTTGGTGGCTGAGATGAAACTGTTGAAAGAAATGCAGGAACATTCTGGTCTGTTTCATTTTCCTTTTCGGAACATCATTCTTACCTTTTGGTTACATTTTAATGACACACATGTTTGATGCTATAAATTTTTCAGGGGTCAGAAAGACTTTGAATTCCGAGTTATGGCATGCTTGTGCAGGCCCTCTTGTTTCATTACCTCAGGTTGGAAGTCTTGTGTTTTACTTCCCTCAGGGACACAGTGAGCAGGTGAATGAATGAATCTCTTGTTTTCTTTTGTATGTTGAACCGAGATTGTTTCTTCGTTTGTTTTGGTCGGCTGAAGCATGTGTGTCTGTTCTCTTTCTCTGAATATTTGAACAGGTGGCGGCTTCTACCAGAAGAACAGCAACGTCGCAGATTCCAAACTACCCGAATCTTCCATCTCAGTTGCTGTGTCAAGTCCAAAATGTCACACTTCATGTGAGTGTTGTATGCTGGTTCAGTTCACCACTTCTTGCATGAGTCCTCAAAACCTTATTTCACATTCAAATTATCATTACCTCCAAACAAAATTTTCACCTTTTTTTTTTCTGTATTTTATGACAGGCAGACAAGGAGACAGATGAAATCTATGCTCAAATGAGTCTGCAGCCACTGAATTCTGTAAGATTCAGTCTTTGAGTTTATTTTAGTGAAGGTTGATTATGGTGTATCGTTCGTTCTTCCCAGTTTGAATTTGGATTTGGATTTCTCTGTGGCAGGAAAAAGAAGCCTTTCCCATATCTGATTTTGGGCTAAAGCCAAGCAAACACCCCACTGAGTTCTTCTGCAAAACTTTGACTGCCAGTGACACCAGCACACATGGCGGCTTTTCGGTTCCACGCAGGGCAGCAGAGAAGCTCTTTCCTCCATTGGTATGGCTGCAGCACCAGCTGATTGCAAATCATGCTTTTCTTGTGCTTGATAAAATTCGGTGCCTGAATTTTCATTTCATTGACTCATCTTATTTTTCACTTCAGGATTACACAATTCAACCCCCAACTCAAGAACTTGTTGTTCGAGATTTGCATGATAATACCTGGACATTTAGACATATCTACAGGGGTGAGTATGCTTTTTGTTATTGAAATTTGTTATGAAACAGGAATGAGCGTTTTTGTTGTTGATTATATTTACAATTTTTTATTAGGTCAACCAAAGAGACACCTTCTCACAACAGGGTGGAGTTTGTTCGTAGGCTCAAAAAGACTCAGAGCTGGTGATTCTGTTCTTTTCATCAGGTAACTGCTGCATTGTTGGCTACAATAAGCATTCCTTCATAACTTTGTTGATACTAAAATGATGTTATTGTTACTAGGGATGAGAAATCGCAACTGCGAGTTGGTGTGAGGCGTGTTAATCGTCAACAAACAACACTGCCATCATCAGTGCTTTCTGCAGATAGCATGCACATTGGTGTGCTTGCTGCTGCAGCTCATGCCGCTGCCAATCGAAGTCCATTCACTATTTTCTACAATCCAAGGTATATATCTCACGTTGTGTACATAGTTTGTGTCCTTTCTGTTGTGTATAATTTAGTTCTACTTTGCAGGGCTTGCCCTTCAGAATTTGTTATTCCGCTGGCTAAATACAGAAAATCTGTATTAGGGACTCAGGTCTCAGTTGGCATGAGATTTGGTATGATGTTTGAGACTGAAGAATCGGGTAAGCGCAGGTAATTTTCTGAAAGCTTGGATCTTGCTATTGCCAAATGTGCCTTCTCAGCTATAAATACCAAACAAGCATGAAAATTTGATACATACTTCACCTTTCTGCAGATATATGGGTACAATAGTTGGCATCAGTGATGTGGATCCTCTGAGATGGCCTGGTTCTAGATGGAGAAATATTCAGGTACAATAATTTTTGCTCATGTTCTATCATTCACGTATTCTTGTATGAAGGCACAATGATTTCTCTGCAAACAGGTGGAGTGGGATGAGCCAGGGTGTGGTGATAAACAGAATAGAGTCAGTGTTTGGGAGATTGAGACTCCTGAAAGCCTTTTTATCTTTCCTTCTTTGACTTCAAGTCTGAAACGGCCATTGCAATCTGGGTTTTACGGCAAGTCTCTTTTCTTATGCTTCTTTTCCTTCCTTGTAAATGAAAATCTTCTATTTGATGACTAGTTATGTTTATTGTTGCAGAAAATGAGTGGGGGACTTTGTTGAGAAGACCTTTTATGAGAGTTCCAGAAAATGGAACTATGGAGGTAGCAAACTCAATGCCAAATCTCTACTCAGAACACCTGATGAAAATGCTTTTCAAACCCCAGATGATTAACAACAATGGAGCATTGTTATCCGCCATGCAACAAGAATCTGCAGCTGCAAGAGGTCCCTTGCAAGAGATGAAGACCACATTTGCAGCAGATAATAACATGCCGCTTAGAAATCTACACTCTCAATCAATCCCTGACCAACCTAATCCCTTAAACATGCAATCACTGTTGAAAAGTGATCAACCTGAAAAGTTGCACACTCTTCCTTCTGGGATAGTCACTGAGAAGCCAAAATTAGAGCCTGAGGTATTAGCACCTGATCATATGCTTGACTATGCTTCCACTTCCATGGAAGGGTGCAACATTGAAAAAGTGGCTACAAATCCTGTTAACCAGCAAGGCCTAGCAAACCAATTGAGTTTCCATAACCAAAACCAGAATCCTCTCACTCAATCTAGTCCATGGCCTATGCAAGCTCAGATAGAATCATCATCCATGCCCCATCCTCAAATGATTGACATGGCTCAAGCTGAAACTGCTATGGTAAATAGCCTTCTTCCTCAGCTAGACATTGATGAATGGATGGCATATGCAAACAGAACAACAACTGGACCTTTACCTGAGTTGCAAGAACATAATTCACTTCAACCTCAAGTGTTGAATCCCCCTTTACCTAACCATGAAGTGTGGGATCATTATGTCAAGAGTTTGAAGTTTTTGTCTCAAACAGACCAGCAGCTAGCCTCCATCTGTCAGCCAGGGACGTTCAATGGCATCAATGGCATGCCAAGTCCAAACAGTCTGAGGGACCTTTCAGCTGAGAGCAACAACAACCAAAGTGAGATTTGTGTCAACGTTGATGTTAGCAACAGTGTAGGTACAACCGTGGTTGATCCTTCCACTTCAAGCACCATTTTGGATGAGTTCTGCACAATGAAGGAGAGAGAGTTTCAGAATCCAAATGATTGCATGGTGGGAAACTTGAGTTCAAGCCAGGATGTGCAATCTCAAATAACCTCTGCAAGTTTAGCTGAGTCACACGCCTTTTCTCTCAGAGACATCCCTGACAACTCTGGTGGCACTTCTTCAAGCCATGTTGATTTTGATGACAACAGCTTTCTGCAGAATAACTCTTGGCAGCAAGTACCTGCTCCCATCCGAACCTACACAAAGGTTTGCATTCATACTATATTACATACGTTAGTCTTATTTTTGTCAAGATTCATGAAATTTAGTCACCTACTAACAACATCATGGTTTTTTGTTTGTGACAGGTACAAAAGGCTGGTTCTGTCGGAAGATCAATTGATGTCACTACTTTCAAGAACTATGAGGAGTTGATCCGTGCAATTGAATGCATGTTTGGACTTGATGGTCTTCTGAATGACACCAAAGGTTCTGGATGGAAATTGGTGTATGTAGATTATGAGAGTGATGTTCTGCTAGTTGGGGATGATCCTTGGGAGTAAGTTTCTTACCTCTCAACACTTTGAGTTTAACAATTAGTTATCTGGTGTTGGAATCTGATACACTAAAAAACGCTATGTGTAGGGAATTTGTGGGGTGTGTTAGGTGCATCAGAATTTTATCACCAACAGAAGTTCAGCAGATGAGTGAAGAGGGAATGAAGCTTCTAAACAGTGGAGCTTTACAAGGGATGAATGTTTGAATCATTCAAAAAGCAAAGGTTAATGTTGTTGAAGAAGTCATCATCATATAATGTTATGAACTAAAGAACACTCCTTGTTGGAACATTATTTGGTATGAAACAAACCTTGAAGATGGAAGAGTTTTAGTTTATTATTACAGGTCAAAAGTTGTAATATGTTCCAATGAGTCAAGGGTGTTTTGTTTACATACCTAATGTTGTAAGACATTCTTGGAGGCAAGTTCAAATATTATGCTTTACTTTTATTACTATCATCACTGTGCGTTGGAACCTTTTCAAATGATGAAACCATCGTATGCTATGATATCTGCATATATGATTAGAAGAATAAAAACCGAAAAACACTTTTTGTGATAAAGACAAATAAGGGTTCATGAATTAACTAATATATGAAGTAAAAGAAATCTAATTTAGTTGGTTAAGCAATATATAAAAGGAGTTAAATTCTTATAGATAAGAAAAGTTCTAATTGATCAAAGCATATATAAATACTTCTAACTTATATATAGATTACAGCATATTTTTTTTTTGTTTAAATTTAAATATATATTTTTAATTTAGTTTCCAATTAAAATCACCACAAAAGTATCAGTTAAATTTAGAAAATAAAAGAAACACGTATTTATGTCTATGATAATTCAAACCTACTAGAGTGGTCACAATGAATTGAATGCGTTCTTTATTTTAATTCAAAACTTATTTCAATTATATCTTATTTTAAGTATATTTCTGAATTTCGAGGATGAATGTGAGACTGCTGTAGACACGTGTTGGAAAATAATTATTGAAAGGGTAACAATTTCAAGGAACCGAAATTACTTCCAATAATTTTATGTCAACGACAAACAAAGAGTTCACAAATTGATAAAATTAATTTTAGAATTAATTGATTTGGACCAACAATCTGACATAGTTCATCACAGACAGTAGTGTTCACATTTATAGATGTTCTGAGCATTCACATTATATTTATAATAATTATAATTATAGCTAAATATAAAACTTTAACAACTACAAGGTTTCATCATTCAAAAGAAAACTTCAGCTTCAAGTTATATATATTGTATTATACGCATATATAATTCAAAACATTACAAACTTTGACAAATTGTAATCAGATTTATAAGTTTAAACCATAACCTTAAACTGTTCAATATTTATTTTGTTTCTTAAAGTTTATTGACGCGTATAATCAATTCCCAACAGGTGAACAAAGACAGAAATTTTGTAAGCAACTGGTATGCACCGGTGTTTTTTTTTTTTCTTTGAAAAAATAATAAAATTAAAAAATGTATTTATTACTATAAATTTGAAAATATATGTTTAATTTGTACACTTAAATAAACAAATGTGTTATAAAATATAAAACTCAATCATGTAAAGAAATAATTATATTATTCGATGATCATATATATATATATTAAAATAATAATAATAATATCATACTAATGATACAGATGTTAATAATAATAATATAAATATACAAATAACAAATAAAAATATTGTATAGGAGAATAAAGAGGTGAACAGGATAAAGTGTTAGTAAAAAAAAAAGGAAGAGTGCAAAATTCCTAATAAATAAAAATAAAATATATGTAAAAAAGAATTGTAGGTATATTATGAAATAAAGTGTAACTAATTAAAATATGATTATATAACAAATAAAAATTAAGTACATGTAAGAGAACAAAATTAAGATGTAAGTGCATATTATGAGATATGAATGATCCGGACAAAATAAGATGTAAAAATAAATAGAATCTTAGTAAATAAATATAAAATATACGTATAAAACAAAACAAAAATATATATGATCTTGTATAAAATAAAAATAAAAATAAAAATAAAAATAATAAAAATTTTTGACTGTACATCAAAATAAGATATAAAAGAAATAATGAAAATGTAAATAATTAAAATATGATATCATAATAAATGAAAATAAAATGTATGTATAAAATAAAATAAAAATATAAACATAATGTAAAATACAATCTCAGACAAAATAAAAAAATATGTTAAAGTTTTTAATAATAATAATAATAATAATAATAATAATAAAAATAACTCGCAATAATAATACTAGTACTAATAATAATAATAAAAATATTTTTAACTATACCAAAACTACTACTACCATTATTAACATTGATTAAGATTTGATACTTATATTAATTCAAATAATAATAATAATAGTAATATCAATATTATTACTGATAGTAATTCTACTACTAGCTATGTTCATATAAATTAAAATAATAACATTAACCATAATAGTAATAATAATTAGATAATATTAATATTAATACTAATAATAATGGTTAAAAATGTTAAAAAATAAGTTAGATTAATAATACTAACCATGATACTAATACTAATCATAATTAGATAATAAGAAATATATAAAATTTTCTAAATGTTAAAACTGAGTTAAATTGTTATAGTTAGGAAGAGTTGTAATTTATCAAATTATATATATATATATATAAATATTTTTAATTAACAATAAATCATAACCTAGATATTCCCTTGATATAGTTTAAATTTGGTTAGATTACAACATATTTTTTGTTTAAATTTAAATACTATTTTTTTAATTTAGTTTTCAATTAAAATCACTAAAAAAAATATGAGTTAAATTTAGAAAATAAAAGAAACACATATTTATGTCTATGATAATTCCAAACCGAATAGAGTGTGGTCATAATGAATTGAATGTGTAAACTATCAATTTTTTATTTTATTTCAAAACTTATTTCAATTATGTCTTATTTAAATATATTTCGAGGATAAATTTAACTTTGCTGACACTGTATAAACACGTGTTCGAAAATAACTCCCAATAATATTATACCAACGACAAATAAAAATTATTACACCTTTGAGAGTTTACAAAAGATAAAAGTAAATTCACAATTAATTGATTTGGACCAACAATCTGACATAGTTCATCACAAAAGGTCGTGTTCACATTTATAGATGTTCTTGTTTGTAATTATAGTTAAATATAAAACTTTAACAACTACACCGTTTCATCATTCAAACAAAACTTCAACTTCAAGTTATATCTTCTATTATATGCATATATAATTCAAAACATTACAAAATTGCAAGTTGTAATCAGATTTAGAAGTTTAAACCATAACCTTAATCTAATCAATATTTATTTTATTTCTTAAATTCCATTAACACTTGAAGTGCCAAAAACATAAGTTTCAATTCCCAATAGGTGAACAAAGACAGAAATTTTGTAAGCAATTATTCACCATCCAAGCTTCATGGCCTAAGAGCCCAATAGAAAAGCAAATACACTAAAGCAATTTGGGTTTGGGCCTAAAGAGATTTGGGTTTGGACTTAAAAAGGAAGTGTTTTCGTTATGTACCCATTTTGAAATATGAGGTTTTGGAATTTTGGAATGTATTTTCTACATTAAAAAAAAAAGTTCATTTCCCAAGTGAATGGAATCATTACAAAAAATTTTGTAGGGTGTAAAAAGAAAAGCCTCCCATACATTTTTCAAACCCTTCATTTCTCTCTATTATTTTTTTCTTTTCGCACCACATCTCTATGACATTTACACCTTTCTGCTTTTTCTATCTCTCTGTGTTCATGAAACATTAACCAAACTGAAAAATAACAGCTACAGATTCTCTGTCAAATCAGAGGTGAAATTCAATGTGGATTTTATCGACTTTGAATCTCATTTTTTTATTTGATAAGATTTATATGAAATTTCAATTAACAAGAGAGAATGAATTGGATTATTAAGCTTCCTAAGCTTCCTAAGCTTCAGCTTTTCTTGTTAAAGCCATATTGCATAGATGTGATTATACACAAACATCACATTCAATCAGAGTTTATAGCTCTGTCAAGTTAGATCAAACAATGAAATGGTTTATAGATCATCACAACTCTGTCAGCAATATTAATCAGCTTCAGAGAAGGAATGTGTAATTAGCATATTCATGACATGTTGCAGAATCTAATAAATGCACCTTGCATTATGAGAGAAACAGTCATTTGAAATGAAATGACTCATTAGAATCTTTGGATTAGAGCAATTAGAGGGATGAACAAGATGGTTATAGAGCTAAATGACAGATAAAATAACACTTTTGTTTTCTATACCTGAGATCAAACCCAGGTTCATGACTTTATCAATGACAATGAATGATTTCTTTTAAATGTGAAACAATCCATAATGCTGAAGATTGTTTGTCCCAGTCCAGCATATGATGAGTTATCAGGTTCAGAAAATAGAAAAAAAGGCACCAATTAATCCAGAGAAACACATATGTTGGATCCATCACATTCAAGAAACTAAAAGTATAGTCTTCTTCAAATATAAACACTAAAGCTGGGTTTATAAGATCAAAAAATGTAATTCAATTTTCATCTTTCTAATAATTTATCAAAGTACAAGACAGTTGATACAGAATGAGATATAAAACAGAACTTGAAATACAAACTATATGTCACCTCAAAAAAAAGCAAAGCTGGTTTACAATTGGTAAGGAAATAATAATTCTTGTACTTATTCCAATGGAACCAATTCATTCAGAGATATAGCAGAATCTAGATTATTGATCCTTCTTGCAGTTGCAGAATCTAAACTCTAACAGGTTTCTGAAGCACTGCAGATAACACCACTTCAGGTTTGCCAGACCCAACACTATCAATCTTCTCTCCCACAACCCATTTCAATTTCTTATATCCAAACCTTTCAATCAACCGAGTCAAAGATTGCTTCTTTTCTTCATTTGCACAAAACAAGTTATCCAGCCAGAACAAACCACCAGCCCTCAAAACTCTATCAATGTCAAACATCAGAAACTCCAATTTCTCACTCTTCCCTCCAACATCTAACCCACTTGAAGCATGAACCAAATCAAACACATTATCATAGAAAGGAAACCTATGATCCAAGCTCAAGTAAAGAGGAAAAAGCCCTCTTGCAGCAATGAATTCACTGAATGGAGCATCAACATTGAGAGTGTTGGTAACCACAGTAACATTCCTATCAGCCATTCTAGCAGCAAAGGAACCAGACCCTCCACCAATGTCAAACCCTATTCTAACCCCTCCACCTCCCAAGGCCAAAACATCATCAACCACAAAATCGTTCTTACTCTTAGCCTTAACAAACTTAGCATTCTCATTGCCATGGACCAAATCAAAGCAACCAATGCACTCCCTACTCAACTTCTTACTATTCAAACACTCAAAGTTCTTGCAACCAAGACCACTCCAGTTAACAGTCTTATTAGCAACAGGCTTCCAAAGAGAATCTGGAAAAGGGTACAAACCTAACTTGGAAACCGTCTTTGCAAAACACCTCCTCCTAGGCAAAGGCTCACACCCTCTTAAGATCAGCTTCTGTGCCACGCTCCAATCATCAGGGCAAGCTCCGAAAACCTTGTAACTCATGAACTGAGACAGCAAGTCTGAATTTTTCTCACAGGTGTGACCCACAGATGGCACCATCTCAGTGATCCCAGTTCTTGAGTCTTTCCCCAGAGGGAGCTGGTGGCGCTGGAGGAAGAGTTTGAGCTCGGATGCAATGTTGGGCCTTGAAAGATCAATGCTTTCGTACCCCAGAAGCTCTTTTTCCATCTGGGCCAGTTTCTTCTGGGACAAATCGATCTCCCTGAGAATGAGCGAGACCTGCTCCGAAATCAGAGAAATGTTCTTGTGAGCATGATTGTGGAGAAGGTGTTGGGGGTGTTTTGGAGAAGCAGTGAAGGCGTAGAGAGCAAAGAGGTTGGTGGTTATGACCGAGAAAATCATCAGAATGTTAACAGCTGAAGAACACAGTGTTGCTCTTTGGAATCTCGCTGTTCCATCTCCAATTTTCAGAGAAACTGAACCCATCTTAGTCCTTTGGAACACTGAATCAGAGAGTGAAGTGAATTATTAGCAGATTTGTTTGGTTTGGAGTAAGTAAAAAGCTTAGTTTCAAAGATAACCAAATCCGAATGGAAACCTTGTCGGTTGTGTTTGTAATGTTTTTTCCTTTTTTTCATGTTACTTTTTTGTGTGGCTTGTGTCTCATCAGATCTTGCTCATTGTTTACATGGATATTAAATCTAAGCTAATATCATAATTTATTAAACAATCTTTATGCACAAAGATTAAGAGATCTATTGTCAACATGCAATTTTTTATTGGAAAATAAAACAACATCTTCTTTTAACAAAAGAGAAAAAAAAAATGTTAATAACCTCGTTCTGGCTTGTTCTAACAAAGTGATATAATAATACCTTGGGGTTTTAGAGTTCAACTTTTATTTTCACTTTCACTTATGTTTTCCGTTTTCAATAAGATATAAACAAATTTATTTCGAACTATTTTAAATAAATTTAACCAATTTATTATATTTTTAGTATTGTGAATACTAATTTTTCAACCATTATCGTTATCACTCAATAGTTATAAATAATATATTTATTATTGAAAGTAAACATTTTAGTAGAATTATTTATTATTATACTTAATCTGTGTAAAGATACCTTGAACATATGTTATTTTGTGAGAAATTGTTTTTTTCTTTCTAAAAGGAGTGTTGATGGTTAAAATTGTTATTGTAGATCGAGAATAAATAACTTTAATATTCTTTTTGAATGTCAGTTAAAAGAAAGCATGCCATTTATAAGTTGTTTATATTAATTTAATAAATTACTTAGAAAAGTGCTGGGCAAACCCACGAGCACAACTCGTAAAAGATGAATGCAAAGAGTGGAGCTAAAAGTTCAAATAATGTAGTTCATAATTTTAGTTGACCTGTGTTTCATTTGATTAATTTACGAATTTTTGTTAACAAAGACAAAACTATTTAAAAAACTATTTAATTTCAAAAAATCGTAACACTTTTCCCTTATATTATGTAAAATAATTTCTAAATTTATAATTTATTGCATCTTTCTTTCAATTTTATTATTATTTTTAATAATTTATAATTTACTATTTTTTATTATAATATTTAAAAAAATATTACTTTCTATTTTAATTAATACACAAATTATATCGCCTATTCTTAACTTAATAAAATATATATCAAATTATTTACATTATTAATGTGGATGGATTGTAATTTTTATATTAAAACATAATCCGAAAATTATGTCAGAATCCGGTAGAGCCTAAAAAAATTCTTCATTACTCTCTCCTTCTCCCTGAATCTCAAGTATATTTCATAAGATAAAAAAAATAAAAATCTCATAATTTATTAACTTATTTATTTAACTAAAAATAAACTTGTTTGGTGAACAGCAATTACAAATAATATATCTCTTATTAGTATGTTATGGTAGTTTTAATATTTGTAAATTGTAACTCTACATGCTCATTCGTGTATTTAATCTAAAAATCCTTTGAGGAAAAAAAAAACATTACACATGTTACAAAATTAAATTTCTAATTCCACTAGAAAACACTCGAGGATCTTTGTCTAAATTTTCTCCTATCTAAATGCTATCGCTTGTATATTTGTTTCTTCAGTTTAACAATCCGAAATCAAAGAATAAAATACATTAATTAAAAAATGCAACTGTAAATTCATTAAAAGACTATTCAATGATTTTACTCGTATAAAACTTTCAGTTTTAATTGGAGAATAATAAAAAACATACTAAAGAGGAACCGTCGTTTATACTTCCAGCCAACTGGAGTGTAAATAATTAAAGGTTGTTCAATTTGGTTTTTTATACTCATAATTTGAGTACAAATGACAAAATTCAAAAGAGAAATATTCCAAGAACTGTTTATAACCTTCCATAAACAGGAGAAGTGAAGTATTATTAGCTCAGGCTTTGAAAAATCAATTACCTCAAGCATTCACTGAAGGAAACAACACACACTGCAATGAGGAAAGGAGAGGGAAATCAAAACCAAACCACAAAGCATGACAGAAACACTTGAAAGTAGCATAACAAGTAAATGATATCAGCATCCATGACCAAAAAGAGTAGCAATAAGGGTCCAAAACTATAACAAATAAAAGAATCCTTTACCTTCAATTTTGAGAATGGCTTAACTGGTTTATCCAACACGACTGAAGAAGCAGAGTTCAATCACCAAGCTTCCTCATATTGGTTAGTATGTATGCATGAAACCAAAGCCAATCAGTTTGAATATAAAAACCAGATCATTTCTTCTATGCAAAACCGGTTCGGATTTTATGTGAACCAGTTTGAAAAGGTGGTTTTGAAAGTGTCTTAAAAACCTTTTTCTATCCTTAAACATGTTTTAAGATGATTTTCTTTCAAATCAGTTTTTTAAAATGTTTGTTTTAAAAGTAAAAAGTGGGAAAACATGCCTTGAATTGAATTATCCATAAAACCAACATATTCTATTTTTTCAATATACCAATAATTTAGTCACAAGTATCCACCTAAATACTACAATTAGTGGTCTCTTTCCTATCACAGCCTACAAAACAAAAGCTATATTCTTGTCAGTTTTGCTCTATCAAAATAAACATATGAAGCAAGAAATACATCACATGTTCTGAACCTGCCTTCTTTCAAAATGAGCCTCAAGCAACCTTTCAATAAAACTATCAAACTTTTGTAATCAGTAGGTAACTAGTAACTGGTAACTAACCAGCAGTTACCTCCAATTACAAACAACGAGTTTCCCAATAATACATCAAACGAGCAGCCTGTTCTAGTAACAGATCATGCCACTGACAGGTAGGTTGAGAACTTCATGTCTGCAATCAGATGACCTGCTGCCTTTAATGTTAAAACATTTAACAGCATATTCTTGATGTACCAGTGGAAGTGCACCTTTAAAGCCACACTCCATTTAAGAGTATTTGCACCTTTCTCTCAATTCTAGCATACAAATTCTGCAGACAGATTTTCTTCAGGAATATCTTCCCTTCAGATGCACAAGATGGATGATGGTAGAACTTAATCTGCAGACAAGAAAGTGAAATTAAATTAACAAAGGATATGGTGGAGAAAAACTAATGATTGACATGAATGAATAAAGGTTAGTACGGTTATTCATGGATCAAGGTCAGAATAAAAGAATTGCAATAAAACAGAAAGAGTTCAAGAATAATATAAAACATCAATATCTTCTAGGTGATAGACAGAATTAAAATTAATGGAAATAGAACCACTCTAAGTTTTGTATCCAATACCATGCTTTAAAAGGACATGCATCAGTGTGCATATGTAATTTGAATTAAAAAAATATGGCAACTGGGAATTGTGTTTAAGTCACTAGCCTAGAACTCAAATTTAGATATTGAGACCGCAAGAATGTTCTGGTTTATTGATTAACCAATGGGGTAACAGCTCATTTTTCAGAACAAAGCATGGTCGAAGCCAAATTTTGATAAAGATACGGAGTTTTATCTGGCACACCACAAGGGGAATTTTGAAATTACAATCTGCAGAAGAGGGCATCTCAAGTTCAGTAGTGTCATATTTAAACACTGACAGACGCTTCTATAAAATTAATAGGTCATAAACATTAGAATAGAAAAAAATAATGCAGCAAAACCAACAAACATCAGCACTAAATGATGATAACTAATTAATCATCTGGGATTTCAACATCTGATGTTAAACACTGACAGACGCTTCTACAAAACTAATAGATCATAAAAATCAGAATGGAAAAAGTAAAGCAGCAAAACCAACAAACATCAGCACAAAATGATGATAACTAATTGACCAACTTGGATTTCAACATCTGATGCTAGAACAAGCACCAAATCAGAAACTTTTATGCTATCAAGGAATCAAATTTGAGATATGAAGAACTCTCATTACAGAGTATTTGATACTTATATAATTTTTGGAAGCCTCTTAATCTAATTTACATAGGTTGAAAGGTTCAAATACAAGTACAGAACCATGTGTTAATTCCCTTTTTCTGGTAGAGTGTGTTATTTCAGCCAACAATAATTGACTCAATTTTTTGTTTTTGTTTCTGAGATCAATTATTGACCATGTGCATGAGAGACGATGCTTTGTTAAGAGGCAAAAATAATTATATTCTGTTTGATATGCAAGTAATAATGATCATTCAGTGGAGTTAATCTGACGAATCAGTTCAATTCCAATAGAAATAGGCCACAGTTTTCTTCTAACATGTACCTCCATCGTGTCTCAAACTGTAAACACACTTTGATTATTGTTTTTCAATAATAACTTATATTGAAAAGTGATGTTGAACTTATTGTTTGTTGCCATCACTTCCATGTCTAAAGCTTTCCATTAACAATTTTACTAATGATTATTAAATAAGAGATTGTCTCATCCTGAACCTAAAAAGAATCAATATCTCTATTCTTAACTCTTTATTAGCCCGTCATTTTGTAGGTCCCCCAATACATAGCCTTTTATACATTACAAACTCGTAGATTAATTTTGCATCACTAATTTTTATCAAATCACCATCAGCAACTAACAATACTGTGCCTCTAGTTTACAATATAACCACATAAAAGGAACAGGGTTGTAAACAATCATGGATATCAACATTTAGAAAACATATAGACAACTCAAATAGGAGTCCTTCTAAAGGACAAAAGAAAAAAAACAGCTAAAGCTGCCAATAATAAATATGTTCGAAATATAATTCTTTATAATTATTTTCCTTACCCAATGGAACTAAGAAGTTATGATTACTGATATCTTAGAACATTATACAACAAATAGATTTTGTGCCTCTGGCAATTTATTGAGAAGAGAGTATTCTATCAAGTTAAGCTTCAGCAGAACTAACCTAATCAACCAGAGACATAGAAGACTTGGCAGTTCTACATTGTATATTGTTAGTAATATCTTGGAAACGTAAATATATGCAGAAATTAGTGATTAGGACTATACACTCCTACCAAGAACCTAGAATTCTTAAAATTTAAGCCTTCCTAAGAAATAAAAATGAAAACATGTCTAAATTTCCATTTAAATCATAGTGTAAGGAGAAAATAGACATTTAAACTAAATGCAACATATGAAAGTATCCAAGACATTGCATTGAGAAGAAATGGATGAATTACATATCATGCACGACGTTTACTCAAACGCCATGAATTTGGCTCGTGATATCTATCATAAAGTGGTTCAATTCGCTCTTGACGCTTCCGCTTGCTCATCTTTGTAGGATCTGCTACTTTGAAAAATCTTGGAGCCAGTTCAACAAGCCATTTGGGGTCTATGACAGTGACCTCACGCATATACTCCTTAGTTGTCATCACAAGCTCATGGTATATAACCCAGTCTGGCTGCCTCTGGAACAAAGCAGAACTTGGATGGATATACACAGGTTGGTTCTCAACTAGAGTTCTGTATCCTTCCTGGGGATCCTTTCTGGCAGCGTGAAAAAAGAATCCAGCAGTGATAGCCTTCCTTACTTTGGTGAAGTTTTTTCCAGCACTTACAACATCCAATTTGTACCTGAATATCCATACAAGTGATTTAGATTGCAATTTAATATGATTTAAATAATAATGCAAGGAACTCTAGTCAACACAATAACTATCAACACAATAAAATGTTGCTTACAACAAGAACATGAAGCCTGAAGTCAAAATACTTGAGGTATCCCTTAGATAGAGAGAAGAATTTCCAATTTCTCTATACAAAGAATATAATACTAAAACAAAAACATTTATAAAACCATTGGGAACCTGAATAACTCTGCATGGTAAAAACACAAAGCAGCATAGCAAACAAAATATTTAAAAGAATAGATAGATATCATACTTATCCATAATGGTGAGAAGTTGTTTCCTGACATCCTGTGCTCTTCTCAACGATCTAGATTGCACAAAATTCTCAAAACACCAGGGCCCAGAAAAATTCTTCGCTTTCCAAGCCTCATAAACAGCAAGTAGTGTCAGATGATCACCCTCTGGCTGGAAAAACTTTGCCCTCTTCTGATCTGCTTGGGCTTGCTTTTCCCTTGGCCTGTAAAAAATATTACCGGTCTGGATCATGGCAATTATGGTCAAAATCTCATCACTGCATCCAAGGTCAACGCTGGCAAGCAACATCTTGGACAAAGGTGGATCCAAAGGAAATTCTGCCATTTTCCTCCCCAATTTGGTCAAAAGGCCCTCTTCATCTAATGCTCCAAGACTGTAAAGCTGCTCCATGGCAGAAATCAGTGCTTGAGGTGATGGTGGATCCATAAAATCAAAGGACAGTAGATCATTTATCCCCATTGCTTTCATATTAAGTGTAGTCATCCCCAGATTTATCCTTTGAATCTCAGGAATTGTAGTGGGAGACATCTCATTCCTATATGCACTCTCAGTATAAAGGCGATAACACTTCCCAGGTCCAGTACGTCCTGCACGTCCAGCTCTTTGTTTGGCTGATGCTTGTGAAATTGGAGTTATTACCAAAGAATCAAGACCTTGCTTTGGGTTATAAACATTTTGCTTAGCAAATCCAGGATCAATTACATAAAATATCCCATCAATAGTCAAAGAAGCCTCAGCAATGTTAGTAGCCACAACCACTTTCCTTTTCCCTGGAGGAGCAGGTTCAAATATCCTAGACTGCATTTCACTAGGAAGGGCACTATAAACCGGTAAAATGATCAGCTCTGGAACATTCTTACCTAATCCCTTCATTCTCTCATATAGAGATTGGCAAGCAAAATCAATCTCCTCTTGCCCGGTCAAAAAGAGAAGAATGTCTCCCTCAGGCTCTGTCAAGTGTATCTGTAGGACAGTTATTAAAGATGCATCTAAATAATCACTTTCCGGCTGTTTGGTATAAAGTATCTCTACAGGAAAAGTTCTACCGGGAATTGTAAAGATGTTACAGTTAAAGAAATATCCTGAAAATTTCTCAGCGTCCAGAGTAGCAGAAGTGACAATCAATCGCAATTCAGGTCTTCGCCTCACTAGCTGCTTGAGCAGTCCAAAAAGAACATCAGTATGAATAGTTCTTTCATGGGCTTCGTCAAGCATTATAACAGAATACTGTGACAGATTGTCATCGACCAATATTTCCCTAAGAAGCATACCATCTGTCATGTACTTGATAACAGTATCTGGTCCAGTGCAATCCTCAAACCGAATGGCATAACCAACTTCTTCTCCCAATCTACAACCAAACTCTTCTGCTACTCTCTTTGCAACTGACATTGCAGCCACCCTACGAGGTTGAGTACATCCAATTTTTCCTCTTGTGGTATAACCTGCTTCGGCAAGATACTGTGTGACCTGAGTAGTCTTACCTGAACCAGTTTCTCCAATAACAACCAACACCTGATTATCATGCACAGCCTGAATCAATTCTTTTTTTAACTTGTAAATTGGCAAACTCTGCCTCTGCTCTTGAATAGAAAGCTTTGACCTTTGCCCAAAGGTAATTGTTTTTCCATATGCATCCTTCTTCCATTCTGGCATATCATAGGCTGATAAACCAACACCCCTAAGCTCCTGGGCAAGATGCCTTTCACCTGACTCTGGCATAGGGTCTTCCCAAGGCCGATTGAGATCCTTGGGAATTGAATCAAGCATTGTCCGTTGTTGTTGTTCTCGTACTTCCCTACGCTCCTTTATAAGTGCAGACTGGAGTGCAGCAGCTCGACCCAGAGAACCTTCGGGATTCTTAAAAATCTTAACAGGAGACATATCCATTGAGTATCTGCTCTGCCCTTGCAAGAATGCGGGTTCATCCTCATTCAACTCAATCTCAAGCTCCTCCTCAGCTCCTTCCTCTTGGTACAGCAACCCATCTCCCTCTTCGTCATAAGTTGGATACTCTGAAACACTCATCACACCTGAAGCAATCAACTGTTTTGCTTCCCATTTCTCCGGTGAGCTCATTCTCTTCAGAGGTCTCCGTGAAGAACCAACATCATCTTCTTCTACAATCCTGATACCTGAAAGACCTGTCCTGGTAACCGGCCCATCCCTTGAACCCTGCGGATTCATCCTCAAGGCATCGTCCTCGGAGCTCTTCTTCAACGGAAGGAGATCCTTACCTGTGTGCTGATCAACGTCCCTCATGGAAAGAGACAACTTCTGACCGGAAACTGATATCACCTTTACATAAACCTCCTGGTCGCGCTTAATAATGTCTTTGGCATTTGTGATCCTCCGAGTGGCTATCTGTGACGCATGGACCAACCCCTCCTTCCCTCTTATGTCTTCTAACTGGACAAAGCACCCAGTTTCCATTACCCTGGACACCCTCCCTTTGTAAACGGCATATAATTCGGGTTCACCAGAAACATGCAGTGTACCCTTCCTATTACCATCTCTATCTCCATTCTCCCTTCCACGACCATTCTCTTCATAATCATCTCTCCTGCGCCTCTCATGCCTGTCACCATCTCTATCTCTATCCTTATCATTTCTATCTCTTCCTCTTCTGCTGTAATCCCTTCTATCATCTTCATCATCTCTATCTCTACCTCTTCTGCTGTAATCCCTTCTATCATCTTCATCATCTCTGTCTCTTCCTCTTCTGCGATGATCTCTTCTATCATCTTCATCATACCTATCTCTGCGCCTATCTCTTCTATCTCTGTCTCTGTATCCATCATCTTCCTCAATTTGCTTACTCTGCTTCTCCCTTGCCTCAGATTCTATCTCCTTCCGAAGCTCCTTGGCCCGGTCCCTGTCGTCTGCGATGGCCAGAGCCTTGAACTTGGTCTTGCCATTGGCACTCTCTTTCTCCTTTTTCAAATCCTTCGGCTTGGGAGGGAGAATCGCGTGAATAATAGTGAGGAGCGTTCGGACAAAGTAATCCGGCATTTCCGCACCATTCTCCTTCAATTTCGCATCAAATTCCTCAACATTCTCCGACGATCGACCCAACTCAGTGATGAACTCCGCCAGAACTTTGTCGCCGGTGCCCGTATGGGACTCCAACTCGGTGCAAACCTTCGACACAAGAGACAAGTATTCCAACTTCTTCAATCCATCCTCAGGATTATCTACCGCCATCTATCGAAACCCTAATTATAATAAAAAGGAGAAAATATTCGTCAAAATTCGTTGAGTTCAAAACAAAGAAGCGCTGGAAAGAAGGCTCGGTCTCTTTAGCTGAAACAAAATTGATTACGATGTAGAACGTAGGGTTCAGAAGAGCGTGACACTGTACGAACCTGCTGAATGGGAAAACAGGGGTGTGTGAGCTTCGCGTGGAGACGAATGAAGAGCGATTGAAGTGGCTTGTTTCTCCTCCGAGCACGAAAAAACTTGTTCCTCGTCGATTGCTTGATTTCGCAGAAGCCTGGTTACAGGGACGATTGGATTCGAGGTACAAACCAGAACTAACCTAATGCAACCGAAGCATTCATTCGCGGGACCTGAATGAATAAGATGAAAAAAAAACAGTAAATGTCTTTTAAGTAAAAAATTGAAATTATTGCATTTTAAAACTTTTATCTAATTTATTTTTCTAATTTTTTAAAATGTTTGAATTTAGTTTCTCTGACAAATTCTATAATTTATCTTATTTTATTGTTTTGAAAAAACTATACTTATTTTTACCGATGAACAACACGATTTGTTTTTTATTATTATTCAACCATTAGTAAAGTTTTTTCTTCTGTTCAATATAATCTGATCAATTCATTGATCGTTGACAAATATGATTGTCTTAATGATGATTTTACATGTGTTTCATGTGTATCTTACAGGTGAGATGTAACATGAAAACCATTTTGATCCTCTAGCCTAATTCTTCCTTGAGGGCTTCAATTCTTATATAGTTATAATTTTGGTAATTCAAAAATTTGGAGACGAATTTGTACTAATAAGTCAATACTCAAACTTATTCAATTCTAACACTTTTTCTCTATCAAAACATTGGATTCCTAAATTTTCACATGATCTGTGTGGATGTCTTTTCAAAACGTGTTGAATAATTTTTATAGATTTTATTATTTCATTATTTCGAACTAAAAAACGAATTAATGAATTTTTTTTTTTGGTTATTGAACTTTCTACTAAAATTCTTAGTAACATTTATAATTATCTACTTTACATATATCTCATTGTATTTCAAAAGCCCGATGCATCGATTTTGATAAACCTCCATTAATAACTTATTTTACATTGACACCCTTAACCCGTTATAATATTCATCTATCAAACCACGAGGTAAATAAGTCGCTACTTCTCCCATACAAGAAAAACTATGCATCATTATGATACTTGTGGCAAGTTCAAACTCTGAAAAATACAGAAAAAAAGATGTTTGTGCTCCAATATTTATAATAATCCTATCATAAATTGAAGCTCTAAAACAAATTTAATAAACTTTTGTTAAAATGATTAAACTCACACATTTTTTAAAAGTTTGAGAATTCAGTTGAAATTTTGAAATGAGACTACTTTTATTTTTTATTAAAATTAAAGACCAAAATTACATTTAATAAAAAAATTGTAGGTTATTTATGAATAAAATAATGAAAAATATGTATATATTTTTTAAATATCTGACGGTTATATTAGCAAAAAGATACATAGTTTTGTAAATTTTTCACGTGATTGATATTGATATTGCAAAAATATGATATATTTATAATTGTTTACACTAATGAAAAAAAAAAATATCAATGGACTCACAGTGACACATTCAGGACATACACACCTTCGATCGAAAATCCAACCTACTTTGTTGTCAAAATCGTATTCTCGTAGATAAAGAAACCCTATTCCAACTTGTTTTTTAATTTCCTTATTTTTCTTACTAGCCTAAATTTCCTCATCATAAATTACTTATGTGTCGGCATAATTTGCCACTAAACCATGCTTAACTAGTCAACCGTTAACGATTTTAATGACATAAACCGAAAATTGACTGATGCACATTAACAAATTTGAGAACAACTCAAAATTAAAACCTAGAATCAAATTGATACTTTCCCATTGAAATAGAGATCACGTGATTAATTAAGTGAACTTCTTAATAAACACTTTGTACAGGGATAAGGCAAAACACAAATGAGAACGACATTAAAATATGAATCAATAAAATTGTGTCATTAATTTAATAAAATAAAATTAAGTTTAAAAATTATTTTTCTACATATAACACTTTACAAATAAACTATTAAATATAGAATATGTGATAATAATTTCCTTTTTTTCATTGTCTAACAATTTTGTTTTAAAAAATATTTATCATTTATTTATTATATATATTATTATTATTTTGGATCGATTTTCTCTTTTAAAAAACTAAAAAATTGGCGTGTACTCTAAATTTGAACAACTAAGTAAGAAAAATAATCAGTGTTTTAGTGATTTTGTATAAATATAAATTTTGTTTGGGGTTAAACTACTAAGTACAAATTTTGTATTAATAGTTATTGTATCTGATTGAGACCGAATGACAACAAGACATATTTTGATTCTTACATGTAACTAGGATTGCGTGTTTTAAAAAAAGTCTAATAATTATAGGATTATGTTTTCTTATATTAATTTTACATTTTTTAAATCATTAGGATAGAATATAATGATTTTATTGTTATGTGTAAGTTAGATATACACAATCGAAAAACTAATTAAAATATATAACAAGAACACTTGATAATACCTAATAATCTAATATATAAAATGTTTTAGTACATTTTTAAAATAGTTAATCAATTTATTTATTTTTATTACATTAATATGTCTTTTATTTTCTTACAGTATCTCTGAATATTATATATCATATATAAAATTAATTTAGAATTTACATTAATAACTATAAAAAAGTTACATCACGTAAAGAATAAAGACTCGTGCATATACATTATCATAGATTAGTTTTAACCAAATGAAAGCTAATTTTTAATTAGTTTATAATTACTTATATTGAATGTTGAATATATATATATATATATATATTTCATTTTTTACATTCATTTAAAATTATAATTACGGGATAATACAGGTTTAGGTCATATTAAGTTAATTTAAGTTTGAGGTAAAGTCAAATAAACTAAGTCAACATAATTTAGTCTTGGTTTGAATTAAATAGAATCCTCGATGTATTTTTAATATATTTAATAGTCAAATATATTAGATCGGATTTTTGCCGGATTTAATCTAATTAATAGAATAGATTGAATATAAATTTAATCCATTTTAAATTAGATTAAAAAGAAGTTAGTTGATATAGTTAATATGGATTATATATCTAACCCATTTTATTAAATTTAGGCTGAATTTTGAAAAATTTATTCCATGTCTAACCTTATCAGTTACCCATATAACTGTGTGACAACTTCATTTAATTCATTAATTATTCATTTATTTATATGATAATATTAATTTCATTTAATTCATTAATTATTCATTTATTTATATGATAATATTATTGTAATATAACTGTTAGATGGTGGTTCCAGCTCTGATAGTATAATTGTCCTTCAATTTATGCAACTACTTAGATAAAAAACATTCTAAATCCCACAAGTAAATGTTGTTTATCCGCACACGATAAACCAACTAAGTTCTCATCCCACTAACCTACGCCGCTGCGCGCACTACCGCCCAAAAAATCAAGCCCCACATCGCTCGCACGGGTGCGCACCACGCTTCAAGCTCACGTTAAGCATGGAAGAGTTAAAATGGCAGTGAAGTTTCACTCTCACTATTTAACTAAAAAATCAGCTAACAAAGCCAAAAACCCTTTTTATCTGCAAAAAGCGCAAACCTCACATTCACTAACTCACTAACTCACTGTTTGTTTATTCATTTGTTAAGTCTCTCTCTAAAACGCGAAAAGCAGATTTAAATCGCAGATATAGAGAGAGAAACAAACAAGACAAAATAAACACAAGGAGAAAGAAAGAAAGGAAGAACCAAAAGTATCTATTTCTCTCTCTCTCTTCATCTTCTTTTCCCTCGTACTCTCTATTTCTCTCTCTAAAACCACCGTTTTCGAGGTCGCGATTTTCTGGCTCTATATATATGGTGTGTAATCCGTGTTTCGTTGTGCTTGCGTGCGATTTGGAATCTGGTGGTGGGAGCAGTTGAATGTGAGTGAGAGAGAGGAGTTCGATTTTCGGATTCGCGGTTAGATCGGGGATGGCGGAGGTTTCCGGCGACGGCGCGGCGCTGTCGGTGTCGGGATCATTCAAGGAGGGGAGAGGCTCGGCGCGGCGCCGCGGAGGAGTGAGGCCGCCGAGCATGGACGCGGACGAGTTCATGAACCTGCTGCACGGTTCGGATCCGGTGAAGGTGGAGCTCAATCGCCTTGAGAATGAAGTTCGAGGTGCGGAAATGCAGCTCGATCTGAAGAGTTCTTCGCCGTGATTTTTTGTGGTTTTTGAATTTTGAGTTTTGGTTTTTATGTGTTTGGGTTTGCAGATAAGGACAGGGAGTTATCGGAAGCGCAGGCGGAGATCAAAGCCTTGAGGCTTTCTGAACGTCTCAGAGAAAAGGCCGTTGAAGAGGTTACCGCTAATTTTTTTAGTTGTTGTTCATTTTTGCTGTTCTTTGTTGTGTTGATTGGTTTTTGTTTTTATTTATTTATTTGAAGATTGTAATAAATTATCCATCTTTGTTACATGCTAGTAGGCTAGTTACTAATTTCCAATTGATTGCTGGCTGGTTGTGGTGTTGGTGTTAAGTACGAAGGTCTAGTGTTATTTATTTCCTAGTGTGCGTGAACATATTGTTGGTTTTTTTGGAAATGTTTCAGTGTGGTTACTAAGTTTGGGTGTTGGAGTTATTGCTGTAAAAAAATGGGTTCAATTCTTTCCGTTTATTTGTCCCGATTGCATTGGAGGATGCTCTTCACGTTCAACCAACCTCTTTTGGTTTGCATTGATGCTACCTTTCCTATTTTGGCTATGTGTAGCAATTTCTCTAGCATTCTGTTTCTTTTAGTAGTTTTCAAAGAAAGTGTCTTGCACCCCTCGTTCTGTTGTCATTGTGCTGAACTCTCTCTTTTGTTGGTCACATTTGAAAAATCTATTACCCAATACCACTAATGTTTCAGGATAAATTATACACGTTCACCTCTCCTAATGGATGCAGGAATTACACTTCTCTTTGTATTTTTTGGGTTACATTTTCTTCTCTGTAGATATTTTTAGTCCATTAAAATATGTAGAAGCTTCATAGGGATGATTTTGTTCCTTTGAGTGTCTCTTACCATCATTGGCATCTTTTGAATCCCTATTAATAGTATCAACTCTGGGAAGGTATAAAGACGAAATGAAGATTTTTGGTAAAGTTTCAAAGCTGGAAGTAGTAATATTTAAACCATCATTTCTTCTTCTAAAGTCTTAAACTCAATAATAGAATGTTCTAAATTAGTGTTAGTCTTACTGAAAGTTGTAGAGAGAGGAAAAATGGCTTAGGAAGGCTTGTTTATAGTTATTCATGTCACTAAGAAGTTCATTTATATTAAGATGCACTAAAGTGTTGCACAATTTATATCTTGGGTAAGGGGAGTGTACTTCTTAAAATTAGGAGAGGAAAATATAATTCAAGCATCCCTTAAGGAAGGAGGTAAGTTTATTCTGTCTTTTTTCTCTCTCTTTAGTTTAAGTCATTACTAAATAATGGATACTTGTTTTACAAAATGGCAGGAGAGAATGTTCTTCGTGTCAAACAATCCCCTATTGGCATTTGCATTGATACAACTAGTACTACCCTTTAACATATTTTTTAGGTTAAATTTGGTATTCACTCCAGTCCATAGTCATTGTGTTAGGCGGGGAAGTAATGAGAGGGAATGGAAAGTCTATTAGATAAAGAAATTTAAAAATATAAGTAGTTAAGAAGTTAGTTGGGGTTAGACTTTTTTAGAAAGTCTATATATTGTCTTATTTTGTGGGGTGTGGGTTAAGGAGAGTTTTCAGTTGTTGGGACAAGGAATGCCCTGTGTGAAAGGAAGATATTTACTTTATAAGCTGATGTTTGTGTTCAGAGTTGATGACTGCTGAAATAATACAGAAAGAAGTTGGTTGTGTCTACGTTTTTTTTCTCTATCTTGTTTCTATTCTTTGAGGAGCCGTGTAACACATTGTAATAAACACTGTTGACTTGATTATTACAGAAATGTATTGCTCAAAGCCTATTAATGTTTTTAAAATAAGTACCATACAATAATGAACATTACAACGCTTGGCAATGCCTGATCAATTAACCATCCCGTGTTTGCCCATTGAAGTATCTTCTCTCGTAACTCAAATCAATGTGGTTTGCTAAACTGTCTAGGCTTTTACTTTCCATTTTCCAGATTGAATACCTGATTCATTTAATGGGGTTTGGTTCGCAAAGAGTTCCCTAAGACACATGTGGAGGATAAAAAACAAAAGTAGTTGATGAAAAGCAACACATTTACATTGTTAACTTCAAAAGCTGTGCTTTTCATTTAATACTTTCCATTTTCTTTAGTACCCCCAGGACACTCAGTAAAATAACCTTTATTTTATTACGTCTCCATATCTTTTGCTTAAGATTTTTTTGTTTTATTTAATTTGTCATTTGAAAAAACTATCAAAGTATTAAATATTTTTTTTTCTATTTTTTCCCTTTGTATTAATGAGTGAGATAAAATTTCAATAGATTGATGATAGTATTTAGAGTATTTTAACAAAGGATAACTCTTGCTATTTTTTCTTAATATTGAAAGTATATATTATTAACTATTGTGCACTATCTTAAATGTAATCTAAAAATGAATATCAAAGCAAACATTTCAATTTTTTTCTACCTTGGTTAATGGATGCTATATTATTTTTAATTTTCTGTTCACTTCTGGATAATATTGATTTTGCATTTAATGTGTTTGTTCTATACTGTAAATGAAGTCACGAGATTTAATAGTTTCATTGTCTGATTTTATTAATTTATATGTTTTTTATTTTTGGAAGCGAAGGGACCTAGTCGAGCTATTGTCAAGTTAAGCTGAGTTATTAGTATGTTATTATGTCCTGTTATACTTTGTTTGCATAATCATATTTCTTCTATAAAATACAACTTAAGTCGATTCCAGTTGGTATTTTTGGGTGTTATACATGTTTTTTCTCTTTCTTTTGCAGTTTAAGCATTCTTTACATCATTTTTCACGAGGCTTCTTAAGCACATTGCAGCTTTAATCTCTGCCATGCTTTGTCTTGTTCATGCTTTATCTCAACTTGAAATGTAACTTTTCTCTTCCTTTTGTTTGTATTTTAGCTGACGGAAGAACTATCAAAGGTTGAAGGGAAGCTAAAACTAACAGAATCTCTTTTAGAAAGCAAGGTATTTTATGAAGCCTCTATCAACCTTAGTAAACAGTCATTTTCCTGGGTTAGGTGGTATGTTTCCTGAATATAATATTTCTGGCAGAATCTTGAAATAAAAAAGATCAATGATGAAAAGAAAGCATCCATGGCAGCTCAATTTGCAGCTGAAGCCACTCTTCGAAGGGTCCATGCTGCCCAGAAAGATGATGACATGCCTCCAATAGAAGCAATTCTTGCTCCTTTGGAGGCTGAACTGAAGCTTGCTCGGCAAGAGGTATTACCTTGTTAAAGTTCATATTGTAACCCGTCAGAGAAAGAGCTGATGGTAGTACTGACATTGGCTTATAGTGACTGATTGTTTTATATGTACTTCCATTTATTCCTTGCAGATTGCTAAACTACAAGATGATAACAAAGCTTTAGATCGCCTTACCAAATCTAAAGAAGCTGCACTAATTGAAGCTGAGAGGACTGTCCAGTTTGCCTTGGCTAAAGCCTCAATGGTGGATGATCTGCAGAATAAAAATCAAGAGCTAATTAAACAGATTGAGATTTGTCAGGTATTCAATCTTGAATGATTATTCTCTCTCTTGCTGCATCAGAATCATACAATGTAATTTTTACCTTCTGGCTGTCATCAACTTTCCCAGGAAGAAAATAAAATTTTGGACAAAATGCATAGGCAGAAGGTGGCAGAGGTTGAAAAGCTCACCCAAACTGTTAGAGAACTAGAAGAGGCTGTCCTTGCCGGTGGTGCAGCTGCAAATGCAGTGAGAGATTATCAGCGGAAAGTTCAAGAAATGAATGTAATGTGTTAAAATCTTCAGCAAGTTCAGACTCCCAGTTGTTTTATTCTTGATTATATTGCCTGTAGTTAGGATAGTATTTATTTTTGTTTGGTTTATTTGACACTCTTTAGGAAGAAAGAAAAACACTGGACAGGGAGTTGGCCCGTGCCAAGGTAACAGCAAACAGAGTAGCGGTAGTGGTTGCAAATGAATGGAAAGATGCTAATGATAAAGTGATGCCTGTCAAACAATGGCTTGAAGAGCGACGATTCTTGCAGGTACTTTTCTTTGTTCTACTCTGCCAATTCATCTAAATTTAGTGGTTGAACTTTTGACTTTATTTACTCTATATTTCTTTGTTATAAAATTCTCACATTTGGTTTTGATTTGCATTTGTATAGGGAGAAATGCAGCAACTTCGTGACAAGCTTGCTATAGTTGAGCGTGCTGCAAAATCTGAAGCACAGTTGAAAGTAATAATCTGGTTATTATGTATTAAACTAGGTGATTAGTTCTTCCATTATTCATGGTAAACTTTTAAAAATTTTCAGGAAAAATATCATTTACGGCTTAAAGTGCTAGAGGAGAGTTTGAGAGGAAATTCTAACAGCAGTATTCGTGGCACCCCAGAGGGAAGAAGTGTGAGCAATGGTCGTCGTCAATCCCTAGGAGGAGCTGATAACTTCTCAAAACTATCCTCTAATGGGTTTTTATCTAAAAGATCACCATCCTCTCATATGAGGTCATCCCTATCCTCTAGCACAGTATTGAAGCATGCTAAAGGAACTTCTAAATCTTTTGATGGTGGTACAAGATCACTGGAAAGGAGTAAAATGCTGCTGAATGGAACACCTCCAATTTACTCATTCAATCAATCTCTTGAAGAAACCAAAGAGAGAGAGCCAAGTGATAATTGGAAAGGAAATTCAGATGATAAGCAAAATGACTTCCCAACGGTAGATTCAGTGGATAGTGTTCCTAGTGTTTTATATGACCTGCTGCAAAAGGAAGTCATAGCCTTGAGGAAAGCTGGTCATGAGAAAGATCAAAGCCTAAAAGATAAAGACGATGCTATTGAGGTAAGTGTTTGGTCCATTTTTGTGTTTGGATGTAATCCTTGACCTTCTTATTTGTAAATGACAGTTCTTGCTAATTGTTTCCAATGCCATCATCTACCAGATGTTAGGAAGGAAGGTAGATACATTGACCAAAGCAATGGAAGTTGAGGCAAAGAAGATGAGAAGGGAAGTGGCTGCTATGGAGAAGGAGGTAGCTGCTATGCGCGTAGAGAAAGAACAAGAGAACAGGGCAAAGCGTTTCAGCAATGTAAAGGGTTCTGTAAACAGTGCTCATCAACAGCTAATTTCTGGAAGGTAATTGCTATTTTGGGGATTCCTTTTACCGGGTCATATGCTCTGAATGCACTTTGGTTTCTGGCTGTTCTTTACTGGTTCTGACAAAATATTGGTTACTGGGTTTGGGATACCATTATATTTTCTTCCGATTTCTCCCTATTAATTTGGAATAACTAATGGGGTCTTTAATTTTCACAGGAATGTGACAAGGGGTGGATTAACACGCAGCACCCAATGACAATTAGTGTATTACAGTGGCGCTCGGGAGTAATATTTGATAGGCATCATTATTCTTCTGGCCTTCTCTGTTTTTTCCCTTGTGTTTTTGTCCAATTGATTGTAAGATTGTAACTGGCATGCAGAGGACCAGTGTTACTGATATTAGGCATGGATTGGGGACAAGAAAAACAATTGCAGGATTCGGTATGCTTCTGACCTAGTGTTGTTTACTCTGCTTAGAGAGAGAGAGAGAGAGCGGCTAAGAAGGCAGGCAATGGAAGGCAATTAACTTGGACTAACCTTTCACTCTTTCAGCATTTCTGAGTGGTGTGGTGTATAGGTAGCTCTTTTCTCCCCCCTTTACTCCTTTTTGCAGTTTATATCTGTAATACGCAGATAGTGTGATTGTCTTGGTTCAGGTTTGTTAATATATATACTAGCGGTTGATCCGTGTGATGCACGGAGTATATGTTTGCTTCTGAAATTATATATCTAATCTTGTTACAAAAATACCTTCAAAATAATTCTTATATACATATTCATTTATAATTATAATTTTTTTGGATAATCTGTCCAAACTCAATTTTTCATACAAAAGACTGAGTTTGGTCATTATTTTTAATGAAATTGAGTGAGACCTTGAATATGATGTAAATTCTATTTATTTAATGTTAACACCAGCTCGCACAAGCCACTTTCTGTGACAAAATAAATTTCCTGCATGTTAGTTGGACACATTTCAACCTAGTTGGCCATCTAAACTTTTATTGGCTTTCTGCACCTTATCATTATACTATTACCACATATTAAAAGAAAAAGACTAGAATATCCACATTCACTGCATCGTAGTTGCCGGCTGCCACTGCCATCATGGCTCCTGCTGAAGAGGAAGAAGAGAAGGATAACGTTACAGAGGAAGAAGAAAAGAGAGAAAATGCATTGCAGAAAAAACTTGTTCCAGAAAATTCTTTTTGGAATACATAAAATGTGTTTTGAACATCTTGTTTCGGAAAATTCGCTCTGAAATGCATTTCCATTCGTCTTAAAATTCCCATTTTGAAAATCTTCAGAAATTTCATTTTGGAAAGCTTGGTTTTATATATAACAAGAATAACCAGACAATAAAATATTGAGACTGAAATGTTGTAGAGATTAAACAATAAAAAAACTAATATGAAAAAAATAAAAGACGCCCACCGTGGGGCTCGAACCCACGACCACAAGGTTAAGAGCCTTGCGCTCTACCAACTGAGCTAGACGGGCATTTGCTTTATGGATGTGTAATTCGTATATTTATTATTTGAAATTATAAACAATACTATAGCTTAACATTAGAATCTGAGCTCACTTCTCTTATGTCCCATGCAGTTGCTGTGAGACAAGAAATTTCAGATGAAACAGATCGTAGAACTGGGAAAACAAAGGCAATTTCAAACGTTCCAATTCAACTCAGTCAGCATATATTCTGCACATGGTATTTATTTCCATCACCTTATTTAACTGATTTAATAACTTTGTAACGTTGTCATTTGTTTCTTTTTACCATCACCCCTTGTCATTCAAAGCATTATTTGGTAATTAATTAAAGCAAATATGGTTTAAAGGTAAGGCTAAATTTTGTATAGTTCAACTATATTATAAAGGGAGGTTAGGTTTTTATCATCTAATTCAGTGTGGATTGCTAGATTATTACATGAATTCCATGCAGAACATCGTAGAATGGCACAATCTTCAGGTCTGTCTCTTATATTTTAAAGAATTTTTAACGCTGACACGGTTTCCTATGATCATATCTTCCTTTATCGTTCCTTTTTTCAGGTGAAAGGACATTTGGGGTGTTGAAAAAAACTTGATCTTATGGATAAAGGAGCTAATGCAGTTGAGGTATAATTCAGTAACGAGTTAAATATGTTTTTCTTTTTTAATTTAATTTTGTTAGATTTATTTAATGTTTTGTATGTCTTTTATAATTGTATTTGAGTTGTTTATATTGTTTGACACATTTTTTTCTCGAATATTAAGTTAAATATTATTATGAAATGTGTTTAAAATATCAAATAAACTTAACAAAATTTAATTAAAATAACTAAATTTATGTATTTTAAAATATGAAGGATTAAATTGGTCTAAAATTTCGAAATGAACTAATTTTAAAATTCAATTAAAGTCAAAAGACCACGTCCATATTTAACCCTCATGTAATAGCTGCATGGTGATTATGTTCTGTTTTTGATGGAAAGTTGTGTTTATGTGACTGATCAATCATCTCGATGGTTAGAATAATGACATTTGACTTTCATGTAATTTACTTTCTGTTGATTAATTTTATTTGTTAATTGGATTATGTATCCTTTATTGTTTTCTTAATTATTGATGTTTAAAAATATAAGATTTTATAGTTAATATAAAAATATAAGACTTTATTGATGTTTTCTATTTTTTTCACTTCTAATCAATCACCTATGTGAGGGATGTAACTGAATTATTTTTTTGTGAACCTTACCCTAGTCTTCTCAAAGAATAATTGATGCAGAAAAAGTTAACAACTGCTTGTGGGAGAAGGAGTCGTGCTTGATTGATCAATGAAAAAAAAACCCTCAATAAAGTGAAGATGTACGGATTAGTACTTATATGTGTATTTTATTATCGGATTATTCAATTTATTATTTAATTATTGTTTACTATTGTTCTCCTTTTCTTTCCTTTCGATCCACTTATATATATATATATATATATATATATATATATATATATATATATATATATATATATATATATATATATAAATAAAACACAATTTTTCAAAATTACTGTTCAATTTTTCATAGTTTATGTAATTAGGGTTCAAAAACTTAATCATAAATTAACATGCTTTGACAATTGTAAGTATGTATGATAAAAACAAATCATAAATAAGTAATTAAACTTATTAATTAAAAGAGCACTTTTTAAAATTTAATAGAGTGCATAACTATTTGAAAAAGAGAGAACCATAATTCTTTATATAACTTCTTCTTATTATATTAAATATTTCATTATATATTTATTTTTAATCATAAATTTAATTAATCATATCATTTTAATATTTTTATCGATAATATATTAATCTTAACAAATTTAATTTATATATATATATATATATATATATATATATATATATATATATATATATATATAACCCAAAGGTTAACCATTTCATAAACTTTATGTTTTCTGATTTAGATGGGAAATATATTTTATTCTTTTCATGAATAGGAAACTATATCTTTTTAATATTTTTTTGCTTTTGAATAAAAATCATGAAAAATAAATTTTGTTAAAATGAATTTGACTCTTGAATTAGACGAATAAAATTTCACGTAATTTATTATTGTATAACTAAAAAATTTAACTATAAATTTTAATTATACAATAACATTATTATTATACATCACTAATAAATCATTATATCAATTTTATAATTTAAAACAAATAAATTCATATTTAAATATTATATTATAGTTATTATTATTATTATTATTATTATTATTATTATAACATCTCCATTTTTTCTTAAAATCTATAATTAAAATAAATTATATAATTTAAAATAAAACTTCATTTTTTATATTGAAAATCTTAATAAAAAATTATTGTTTTACAAGTAGACTTTATTGGAAAGAGAACACTTAAGATTAATATCTTTAGATATTAACCTTAAGTGTTCTAAGATCATGTATATTCTCCAACACCTATACGATTAGTTACTCCTCTATAAAATACGATCATTATCACAATCACCCACAGACAAAATAAAAGTGAATTAATATACAAACAATTAACTGGCAATCACAATTCATAACTAAACAATATAAAAATCATGTCATATCCTCAACCAACATTATAACTCAACCCATGATTATATTCTAACTCAAAACATATTATGAAAGCAACAATACAACCATTGGTGACCTCACAATAATTCAACACACAAATGATCTCAACCTAAGATATCAAAATATCAATATATACAAAGTTACATGATAAACTACTTTCACAACTTCACAGAATTTTCATCCTTTTCCTTATCTGAAAACTAAGTAAATATCAAGTTCTCTCACCACAAGAGTTGTACATTTCTTACATAATTAGTAAATCATAACATTTTTAAATAAAAAAACAATAAACCACCTTAAATATATATTTTCTATAAAATTGTCATACGACACAATTAAATGAATATACCATTTTTATTTTTATGTCTGTTTGTATCCTTTAGCTCATTGTGCTACACTTTACTTGCACACATGGAAAGAGATCGGTATCCGGTGCGGTAAGCTACACCGAAATCCTTTCAAGTTAACCGTTGAGATCTTTGTGTTTTTTGAACTACCTAAATTCCACACTGTTACAATCCAAGCATTTGTAATCATTCCAAAAGTGTATTTGAAGAAAATCTATATAAATTCCTTTACTCAGTCCACTCTTCAAGGAGTGTCCATTGCAGTGCCTGTGTTGTTGTTGGTGGCTTGACTTTGACGTCTCTTTTCTCACTCTAAGTTTGTCTCTAATTGCTGATACCTTCGGTCTTCATTAGTGGGTCAGTTTCAGAATCTTCATTCTTTTGCTCCTTCTCGTGGGAGGGTTCTTGATCATGCTTACTTATACTTTATCTTGTCTTTGATAGTAAGTTATGTTCTCATGGTTTCATGAAGAAGTGTGAGGATATGCATTGCACACTGAGAATGTCTTGATGGTGTTGAGTGTGGAAGAACTTTTTGTTTTTCTTTAACAAGATGTTGCATTTTTGTTGTTGTTTATTTCTTTCTTTGTTTTCGCTTTTTGGGTCTTCTTCCAAGACATGTTTGATAGTAAGGTTTTATTTATCTGTTTTTTTTGTCTTTTAGTTTAAGAAAAATGGAGAACAACATATTTGTTGGATTTTATACCAAAATATTATAGCGGTTCTGATGGTGTTCCAAGTGGTGGAGATAGTTTTTCTGAAACAACCTAATGGGTTTTATGTTTAAGCCACTTTCATGGGTTTTTCTTTCTTTGTTAGTTTCTAAGGTGATATATTTTTCTGAATGAATTTTCGGTGTATTTTGGTTGGAAGGAAGATCGGGTTCTGAAGAGGAAAAGGAAACGTTAAGAGAAAAAAAAAATTTATAGTTTTGTCATAAGTAATGCCGTGAGAAAGTAAGAAAAATGTAAAGAAAATTGCGTGAAAGGTTTCGTTATATCAATTTCCTGAAACGTTTTACCGAACATGGTTGTTCTATATGAACTCTTTGCATATTTAAGAATTAAAGCAAAAGAGTTCTGTTCCTTTTTAGGAAACTCAGTGACTTCAAGAATGCAATATGGTATCTATATGGACATCATTTTTCATTGTATGACATCATACATATGTTTTCCTGACTATGGTTTGTCTGTAAGGGCTTTTTGCATATTGAAGTTACTTTCTTAACATTCTGGGTTAAATTCTGGTTAAGGAGGATACATTTTGAACTTCCACTTTCCTTCTGAGAGTACGCAGGATTTCAATCTTAATCATTAGTTTTGAACTCTTTCTTCAGATTTATGTGCAATGAATATTTGAATAATCACATACAATAAAGAACTGTCTGAAAATTTCTTACATATAACTTATGTTTAGTCATTTAGAGATACTTCAATCATAGGGAAGCATTAAGTTGTTGCAGATGTAGAGGTCATAAATTTAACAAATTTTGTGTATATGTGCATTAAACATATAGTGTCATGTATATGTACTTCAATAACATCCGGAATCTTTCACTGCTTTATCCTTGTTAATACAAATATGTGACATTGCTCTTTCATACTCTAAATTTTTCCTTTCTTCTGTCCAGGTAAGGCAAAGGAGTTTGCATCTAGGATGGGTAAAACAATTGAGTTGTATGGATTTCCTATTTCTGTTACAGCGCATGATGTGAGGATATTTGTGGAGGCTTTAACTGGTGAAGGAACTATCCAAACTATGAAAGTAAGACATGGCAAAGGTGCGGCTCCAAGAGCATTCGCTATTATTCAATTCACCACAGAAGACCTTGCTGAATCTATGATATCGAGGGCTAATTACGTTTCAAGAGCATTGCTGTATGGAAGCGCTTATTTAAAAGCTCGGGTAATGGAAAGGGATATTGATCCAAACCTAGGTGTGAATGCTAGTTTGGAAGGTGTGAAAGTTTATTTTGGCTGCCAGATCTCTAAAGGAGGGTTTGCTGTTTTGGAGAGAATGCAAGATGTCAGTTTAAGTTTTGGGAGTGGAAAGAGCAAAGTGGAGTTGAAAATTTGGCATGACTCTGTGCAATACAAACTTCATCTTTCATACGAGAACATTTGGAAGGTTGAGCTGCTTCGACCACGGGATAAAATTGCACCTTATCTCCTTATTCAGGTAGTCAAATTTGCTTTTTTATTAGCTTAAGACAAATTTGATTTCTTAGTGAACTTATTGATGGGTATGTTCATTTTGCTTCAATTGCTAGTTACTTGGTGCTCCCCGGATATTTGAGAAAGATGTCCCTGAAGAATTTTGCAATATATATGAGAATCCTTTGTACAACTACTACAAAGATGTCCCTGAAGAGCAATGGACAAGAACAACAGATTTCACTACGGGTAGTTGTATTGGGCAGTCCTCTGCCATATGTGTGGAGCTTCCTAGTGCCCAGAATTTACCAAATTTCAAAGATATATTTGCTTATTACGAGCAGAGTGAGAGGCAATACACATTACAGGCAGGGGTTCCCTTTTCTCAAAATCGGGGTCTTGTCCCCATTGTTGCTCCTCAAGGTGTTGAAATACCATTTGACATATTGTTTAAGGTCAATTCATTGGTTCAGCACGTATGTCTTGCTGGAACTGCACTCAATGGTGACTTCTATCGCTTGCTTGATCCACGCAGAATGCCGCTTGACTTTGTTGAAAATTCCTTGGAAAAATTGTACTACTCTAAGGAATTTTGTTATGATCCCGCAAAGTGGTTGGCTGATCAGTACAAAAGGTACCTTCAATCAAATTCAAAGAATCGTCCTCCTCGGTCGCCTGCAATATCTTTGGATACAGGGTTGGTGTATGTTCGCAGGGTTCAGATCACACCTTGCAAAGTTTACTTTTGTGGTCCAGAGATTAACGTATCAAATCGTGTTCTCCGTCATTTCCATGAGCATTTGGATAACTTCATACGTGTTTCATTTGTTGATGAGGAGTTGGATAAACTGTTTTCAATTGATTTATCATCCCGTGCACAGAACAAGAAAACTAACCTGTACAAAAGAATTCTTGACATCCTTAAAAATGGCATTGTTATTGGCGATAAGAGGTTTGAATTTTTGGCATTCTCATCAAGTCAGTTGCGGGAAAACTCTCTCTGGATGTTTGCTCCTACGGGGAGATACACTGCCGCATCCATAAGGAGTTGGATGGGAGATTTTAGCAAGATTAGGAATATTGCAAAATATGCTGCTAGGCTGGGACAATCTTTTGGTTCATCTACCGAAACTCTAAGCGTCCCTTGGTATGAAATTGAAATTATTCCGGATGTGAAGAGGATTTCTGATGGAAAGGAATATGTCTTCTCTGATGGTATTGGGAAAATATCTCTTGAATTTGCCAAGAGTGTGGCTAAAAAATGTGGCTATGATTGCACTCCATCTGCTTTTCAGATTCGTTACGGTGGTTACAAAGGAGTTGTAGCTGTTGATCCAACATCAGGTTTTATGTTATCACTGAGGAATAGCATGCGGAAGTATGATTCAGATAACACCAAGTTAGATGTTTTGGGTCGTAGTAAGTTTCAGCCTTGTTATCTGAATCGGCAGTTAATTACTCTGTTATCCACTCTTGGCATCAGGGATGATGTTTTTGAGAAAAAACAAAGAGAAGCTGTGGATCAACTGAACACTATACTAACAGATTCATTGAAGGCACAGGAAGTTCTGGACTTGATGTCTTCTGGGGAGATCACCAATGTTCTGAAGGAGATGCTCATTTGTGGCTACAAGCCTAATAAGGAACCCTTCCTTTCAATGATGCTGCAAATGTTTAGAGCATCAAAACTGTTGGAATTGCGACTCAAATTCCTAAAGGAAGAGCAATGATGGGATGTTTAGATGAAACTTGTACCCTGGAATATGGTCAAGTATTTGTGCAGTTTTCTAGCAATAGGCTGCAGAATCTATCTGATGATTCTTATTCCTATGATTTGCCAAAAAGTTATATGGTTAATGGTAAGGTGGTAGTGGCCAAAAACCCTTGCTTGCATCCTGGTGATGTGCGTGTTTGTCAAGCTGTGGATGTGCCAGCCTTGTACCACATGGTGGACTGTGTAGTTTTCCCTCAAAAAGGACCAAGGTAATAAATATGCTTAAATATTTCTATTTCTATTAGTTTTTCAACACTCTGATAACTGATTTTTTCATATTAGACCTCACCCAAATGAATGTTCGGGAAGTGATCTGGATGGAGATATCTACTTTGTTTGTTGGGACCCTGAATTGATTCCTTCCAGTCAAATCCAACCAATGGATTATACTCCTTCCCCAACTACAGAGCTGCTTAGAGGTGTGACAATTGAGGTATCATTCTCAAAGCTTCACATCCATAGCCAATTTTTTATTATGTATTGTGTTAGGTTCCTTTCTTCTTGTATTTGTTTTGTCTTGCAGCATAAAATTGTGGATAGAATAGAAGTTTGTGACTGTTTTTGTTGTGCAGGATGTTCAAGAGTACTTCACCAATTACATTGTGAATGACAGTTTGGGAATAATTGCCAATGCACACACTGTCTTTGCTGACAGAAAACCAGAAAAGGCCATGTCTAAAGAATGTCTTGAGCTTGCAAAGTTGTTTTCAACAGCAGTTGACTTTCCAAAAACTGGTGTTCCTGCTGTTATTCCTCGTGAATTGTATGTCAAAGAATATCCTGACTTCATGGAGAAGTTTGACAAAGTCACCTACAAATCGCCGAATGTAATAGGAAAGCTCTACAGGGAAGTTAAAGAAACAATTTCATCAAGTGATGGTGGTGGTGGTGGTGGTGACTCTATTTCATCCTTCACTCTGGAGGTGGCGAGAAGGTCTTATGACACTGACATGGAAGTTGATGGCTTTATGGATTATGTTGATGATGCTTTCTATCACAAAACCAATTATGACTACAAGTTGGGGAATCTTATGGACTACTATGGGATCAAAACTGAAGCTGAAATCCTGAGCGGTAATATCATGAAACTGTCAAAATCCTTCAACAAAAGGAGGGATGCAGAAGCAATCACCATGGCTGTGAGGTCCCTAAGGAAAGAGGCTCGGTCCTGGTTCAATGAGGATTCTGGAAGTGGTGATGATGATGATGCATATGCAAAAGCTTCTGCTTGGTACCATGTTACTTATCATCCAAGTTACTGGGGTTCCTACAACGAAGGGATGAAAAGGGATCATTTTCTGAGTTTCCCATGGTGTGTTTACCCTCAACTTCTCCAAATCAAGAAGGAAAAAGTCTCCAACAGAAGCTACTCTTCTGCATACAGATTGAGTGGGTTGCATCTGAATTGATAACTCCATATTTCTGGGTACTGATTACAACTATGAACGTAGGTTTTATGGAATATATGTAGATATTGCTTGAGTATGAACGATTAATCTTACACTTATGTTAGTTGTGGAAAGAGTTATGAGAAGGGTTACTTACTAAGGTGAAAAAGAAAAGAAAAACTCTTGACGAAAACTTTTTGCGTAATATCAGCTTCATTCACTTTGTTTTTGGAGCATACTTAAGTAATTCATTTTAACATATCCACAAATATAATTTTAATATTTTAATTTTTATATATAACAATTTTTTTTTTATATTTTGACTTTACAGCCTGAAGTCAAATAATATAAAATAAATAATTAGTTCAATACAATAAATATTAATATATTTTACTTTTAGAATAATTAAAAAAATTACAACTTTAATATAAAATTGATTTTCTTTTTAATTTTATTTGAACTTTGTTTAGTTGAACCATTCTTTATATATTTATGTATTATTTTTGTTAATGTCGATAGATGTTATTTTAATATTTTAATTTTTATATATAACAACTCTTATTCTTTTTCAATTATACTATCTATAGTTAAATTTTTTTATTTTTAATACAATAAAAAAAAATTATTTAATACAAAAACTTTAAGTTTGTTAATTAATGAAGCTAGAACTGTTATATTGTAGTTCTTTTATTATATTAAAAATAAAGCATGTCATATTCATTATATTGAATAAATATTTAATCTTATATATAAAGCCTAAAAAAGTTAAATAAAGACCCAGGGATAAAAATTATTTAAAGATACATAACATACAAATAATTTTATCAAATAATTATAAAAAATGTTAAATATGTTTTTGTCCTTTAACTTTCAGTGAATTTCGAAATTAGTCTATTTCGAAACTTTAAATTAACTTAGTCTTTCATCTCTTGAAATACGTAGATTTAGTCATTTTAATCAAATTTTGTTAAGTTTATTTAACATTTCAAGTGCATTTCATAATAGTATTTGACTTAACATTAAAGTAAAAATATGTTAAACCGTATAAACAACTCAAAATACAATCTGAAATACGAAAGAAACATCAAGTAAACTTAACAAAATTTGATTAAAAGGACTAAATTCACGTATTTCGAGAAATGAAGAACTAAATTGGTCCAAAATTTTAAAATAAACTAATTCCAAAATTTACTAAAAGTCAAGAAACTCCTATAAAAAATATTTTTTTTACCTTTTGTAAAAAGAAAAAAAAAGGGGTTACCCAACACCCACACTATATATTATTCCTTGGCTATGTGTAGGACAGGATGACCTATATTATGACCTAAAAGTTCTGCCTTGCATATGCTTTTTAACGTGAACAGTACAAAACCCGCTATTTATAGAATTACAATAATGTGGATTCCTTTCTTTGGTAACGTGAAATTTGTAATTAGTGCTTCATACTTTATTTATTCTCATTAATTAAAGGCAAGACTTCCTTTTTAGTTAATATATATATTACCCATCATCACCAATCAACATTTATATGTATATTTTTAATCAATTATAAAGAAAAAAAATGTGTGATTGGTGAATGGGTTAGGTTTTTTACTATTCAAAAGTTACGAGTATCGAAGCGTGATGTTTAATGAACATATTAAAATGCTTCCTTAAACTCAGCATTTCACTGTTCTTTTGAGCTGCTTCCTTAAACTAAGCATCTTTCCATTTTGTTTCTTTATCATCAAATGCACTCCTGCTTCCAGGGCAGCATCTCTACGTTTATTTATGATTTATTATATTTTTATTAGTAATAAAAGAACATATTAACAAGTAATATCTACAAAAATGTTAAATATGTTTTTAATTTCTAAAATTATATGTGAAATGAAAATTTGTATTTGTATAAATGACTATAACCATAACCCATATGAAAAAAAATATATATATAACCCAACAGTGGTATCAGAATCGATGGTTCAGAATGACTGACTGCATGACCATAACACAAAAAGGGGTCACTGAAGTGACTGACCGCATAACCACAATAAAAAAGGGATCACTCATACACCTGAAAGGAAATATAAATATACAATATGAAAAAAAGAAAAAAACAAGGAACTCACCATTGAGGGAAGATAGTTGAGAATAGTCCAAGTATGAGTCAAAAGTCCCACCTTGGATATAATAGACAAAGTTAAACTTATAAAAGTAGATTATAATATAACTATATAGAACCACAACCTCTCAATGACTATATCCATAACCCATATGAAAATATATATACATGAACCCAACAATATTTAGTTAAACTTATAAAAGTAGATTGTAAGATAAAATTCATATATCCTACTTATATTATTATTATTATTTGAGTTTATTTTTAGTTGACAATACATCTCCAAGAATAAATATTTTTTTTTTCTGAATTAGCATTTTCAATAACAATTGATATGAAGTTTCAATATTGTTGAATAGTGATGTGTTATATTATTCGAAGGCAAGGTCATGAATCATGATGGCACAAATGGTCCCAAAGGGTTGATATGTTATATTATACCTCTCTATACTTTAATTTATCTTCGAAAACGAATCTGAACTTCCTCAGAAAACCATGAAAGGATAAAAAGGTAAATAAACTTCATCACATTACATTAATGCATGCTTAGTTCTATATAAACTCTTCCATAGATGAATGCAATGGCAGAGTTCTTCACAATGGATCATCAATCACACCAAATTTTTGGAGATGACAAAGTGAAAATGGTGATCAACACATTACCACCAAATGGGGGAAGTGGCACATTCAGCTACTCCAAAAATTCCTACTTTCAGGTACACACATCAAAAGTTACAAAGTTTTTGGGAGATTCTAAATTTTTGAAATTGGAAGAACTATGGAATATTCTAAGTACAGATCTCACATTGTTTTCAAGGTTCATATGCGTGTGTGTGTTCATATTGAAGAGTAATTATATATGAATACCAATTAATGCATTTAAACTTTGAAGTTATTGTTACCCTTTAGTTTTGAATTTGAAACTTGGAAGGCAAATACCACAAAGAAGAACTTTTTAAAAGCTTTTGGAGTATATTTTCCTTTTATTTTACACTTGATTTTGTGAGGAAGCTTTGAAAAAAGAGTGTTGTGTGAGATATTTTGTGTAAAATATATTTTTCCATTTGAACTATATAAGGTTTATGAGAAAGTAATTTGTCTACTATGTTGTTTTCCTTTTGGGATTCAGATTAATATAGGTGGTGGAATTTAACATTAATTCTGTGTAAGAAGACGTATGGATACTTTAATTTGTTTTACATATTTGTGTTTGACACATATCCGTTTGATATTTTAAAATATTTTATTAATAAAGTATCTAATATATAAATCAGTAGTGTTTTTATGATGTCAATATTTATAAATTTTTATGTTGAAAATATTTTATATATTTGATTTTAATTTGGATTCCCTCAAGAATAATCATATATTCCTCATATTTTTAAAAGAAATTTTTCAATATGCATATATCACATGTCGTGTCTTATTATTTTTAGTCTTATTATTTTTAGAGTTAGTGTATTAACATATCATATAGTGTCGTAATACACGTATCATATATGTGCATCATAGATGAAGACTAATTATTACTATTTTATGTATTTTTCATGTCACTGTTAAGATTTTCTTTATCAAGTTGAGCTTAATTAATGAGCATGGTAATTAATTATTAGTTAATTGCAGTTGGCATCCCTAATTGTCCTTTTTATAAAAGAAACACCAATTATTTTTTGTTTTTGTTCTAACCTTTGAATCTACTTTTTAGGGTTTATACTTTCCATCCTCACTGATTAGTTTATCTTAATTCTAAAAAGTAAATATGCATTTCAGTTCGATTGACAAATGAACAGAAACAATGATATTAATGTTTTTAATTAATTCTTTCAAGGAAAAACACAAACAAAATTAGTTTTGAATTCCTATTTTTAATTTACACTTCTCAAAATTTAATTCATTGCTATTGTCAATTTTCTCACCATTCAATTGGAACAGATCCCAGATTTCCCAACGCATAAAATGGCCATAATTAAATTGTCAAATGGTTGTTTCTAAATTGATAAAAGCATTTTAATTGCTAACTAATTATCGGAACTTGAAGCAGATAAAATATTTTATTACCAACATGTTTCCAGCAACTTTTATAAAAGTTTTGGACCAAAGGGACACAACTTGGTAATCGCATATTCTCTTTATTAAATACTTAATTAAAATTTCCATCTCATTTCTTCCATATACACAAATCACACGTATAACTAGAGATTGACAAATAAACTCGTATACGTGTATATTGTTTGAACGCATCTCTATTTTGACGGAGAATCCCTATATTGATTGGGTATGAGTTTGAATATGGAAAATCCCGACTTTTTCAATTGAGTATAGAAATGTGTATAGAAATATACATATTTCCATCGTATCTCCATCTCCATTTAAATTATTAAAATATTCAGAATAATATATATATATAGGTTAATTCACTACACAATTATGTAAATCATTCTACATATGAAAATTTATTACAAGCAACTGATATAGCAAATGTTGAAAAATTATGTAATTCTAAACACAATTTTCTTGTAGAAACGAAGTTCAAGTGTTGAAGAGAGTAAGATTGAAGAAGAAATCCAGAAGAAGCTGGATGTGAAAAAGCTAGCTTCTGCTTCAAACATGATTATTCGTGTGGCGGATTTTGGGTGTGCGACTGGTCCAAACACCTTCGTGAATGCACACAAGGTGCTTGAAGCAATGAAACACAAGCACAAAAGCCAGTGTCCAAACACCGAAACAAACCCAGAATTTCATGTCTTCTTCAACGATCTACCATCCAACGATTTCAACACCCTTTTCACCTCTTTGCCTCAAGATAGAAACTTTTTTGCATGTGGGGTTCCTGGTTCTTTCTACAATCGCTTGTTCCCTCAATCATCCATTCATTTTGCATATTCAACTTACGCCCTGCACTTTCTTTCAAAGTCACCTGAAGTCGTGCAAGAGTTGAACGACCCTGCATGGAACAAAGGTAGAATTCACTACACAAGTGCTTCCGAGGAAGTGGTTGATGCATATGCAACTCAATTTGCTAGGGATGCAGGGAACTTCTTGGATGCTAGGGCTGTGGAACTTGTGCCAGGTGGCATGTTGGTCATAGTCATGCAAGGTGTTCCCAATGGCATGCCTTATTCTCACATCATCAATGGTATGTTGTTTGATTGTATGGGATCTATCCTCATGGAGCTTTCCAAGGAGGTATGTTATAATCACATCATAAATTCTTAAACCATGCTCTTTCATTTCTTGCTTCCATGTGCTGCATGCATGTCGGTATATAATAATATAATAACATAAAATTATTCTGGTATACTCAATAAGTCTCACATTACTTAAAAGTTGAGGTCAAACGCAGTTTAAATCTCTATCCACCCTTTGGAGGTGTTTTTTAAGGACAAAATTGTAGAGTAGCTTCACGCTACAAAGCAAACAATACCTAGAAAATATGGTTGTTGTTCCTAGCTGTTAGGAATCTAAATGTAAGTCTAAGTCTTACATTGACTAGAAATGAGAAAGTAGAACATTATATAAGGATAATGATCCATAAACCCATTGTCTTAAGATTTTGGGTTGAGAGTGGTGTCAATGTCTTATGTGGTTGAACTCAGGTCTCATTAATATTGTATCTCCTAATGAAACCCCCTCTATAGACCTGACACTAGCAATGCTGACAGACCGACTTGGATCGGGTCGGGAAAAAAACTAATTAACCCTAATGTTACTCTTTTTTTTTTTCATAGGGGCTATTTGATGAGTCTGAAGTTGATTCCTTCAATTTTCCTTACTATGCACCAAGTCCAGAGGAGATGAGAAAGGTTATAGAAAAGAATGGAAGGTTTAGCATTGAAAGAATGGAGCTAACAGATCCAGCACCATGGTTAAAGAGCATGGAGCAGGTAATACCTGAATGGATACTTCATGTTAGGGCTGCAATGGAACCAATTTTCATCACACAATTTGGGAATCAAGCCACACATCAAATGTTTCAACGCCTAACCAAACAACTGTTAGATAAACGTCATCTGCTCCAAACAAAATACAGGGACAAAATTCAACTTTTTCTTGTTTTAAAGAAAAATTGAACTATCTTTTAGGTTGTGCATGCTTCATTCAATCTTGCTTTTATCGAATTCGAATTATCTACTCATTTTTCTGTGTTATTTTTCAGTTGTATTTTCAAAATATATAATATTCAAGTTTTTAAATTAATTATCAATCATAGATATAGTAATCTCAGATATAATATTTTACAAAGCACTTTCATAATACATTAATTTTAGTCTATTATTTTTCATGTAACGTGGTATATATATAATTCCGACTCTGTTAATGGAATGTGAGACACGAAATTATCTTGCTATAGTTATTCAAAGTTCAAGTTGTTGACAGTTAAAAGTACCAACATGCATGCAATATTATTATTAATTTATTATTACGTATATAAAAGACTTCAATAAGAGAATCAGCACGTGGAATTCAAAAAGAAAGTGTTTTATGCTTTTGCAGTGACAAATTAAAAAGCCCTAAGACCACATTTTTATATCTCCAATTGATTTCGATGAACTCACCCTCGGTTTTGGTTTATTGTTTGTTAAATATATAAATTAAATTATATAAAAGAACAAAATTAAATTAAATATCTAAAATCGTAACTCCTGCTATAATCTTATATATACAATTATAAAAGTTAAATATATTTTCGTTCCCAAATTAAATTATTTACTTATTTTGTTTCTACATTTGATTATTTTATGAAGCTAATGTAAAATTTTTTTTAATAAATAATAAATATATATATTGTTATATATAAAAAAAAAGTCGTCTTGACAAAATAAAACACCTAAAATGAGATGATACGAACCGACTTGAACTAGTTTTTAGGATTAAAAACTTTCTTGATGAATGAAGTTAAAAATTCAAGATGTGCATGCATATGGAACTAAGGTTTTAAATTGTAAGGTATGATATTCTTAATACAGAATCATATGATGGTACATATTCTAAATTATCAACACATATGGGTACGAAAGATTCTTATCTTAATATAAAGATTTTGTTGTTTGTGGTGAATTCACATTGAAGCACATGCAAATCCCACTTTTCATTTCTCTATATATAATGTCATTCCGTACATAGTATAACATGCTATACCCTATTCTCCTACATTTGGATTCTAGGGTGGGGCTTGTTACTTTCAAGCGAGAGGGAATTAAATTGAAAAAAAAAAATTATAAAACTAAAGTTAGTTCAATGCATTGCTTTTATATAAATATTGGCAAAAATACTAAATTGATATTACATTTTATAGAAATAATTTAGGGAAAACGGTGGTTAGATCAATTTAGTATTAACAAATATCGAAATAATTTTACTATTACATTTTTGTTAATAGATATGTGACATTCGAAAATTAATATTTTAACCATTAGTATATTTTAGTTTTTCTGATTTATGTGGACTCTTTCCCCCAACTACCCTAACTATCAAGAGAGATCTTGATGGAATTGCTATATATGAAATTGAGTACATTTTTTTGCAAAAAAGTAATATACTTGTTTTTTAAGAAAAGATGTGAAGTGTGCTCAATATCATTTGATTGAATAATTGACCTAGATATTTGTTGTTTGAATAAACCCTTCACTTTCTTTAGTATTTTTTCATGAAAAGCAAACATGAGATAATAAATTCAGTCTATCATGTGCAACATGTTAAAATACTACAAAAATGACTTGTAGAACATGAGGAAGTTATATATTGGACAAGCGTCACTAGTAAATACCTAAAAATTTGGTTTTGGAACAATTTTTTGTTTGGTGGAGCTATGATGCCAACCTAGTACATCAATATGTGCAAAATGTTTTGTTAAAGGGTTAGAGCACCCCTCAAGCGCTCTCTTTAATTTAATTTTATTCTTTGTTGATAAAAAAAAACTAAAAGTTTATTTCTTATATTTCAATTGGTATTTGTGTCTAGTTATACGTTTGAGGTTCTTAACCATTTAGTTACTCATCTTTCCACTCTTGTTGGGAGCTTTCTTTTCTTTGGTTGCATGATCTAACTTTTCTTTAGACTCTAGTCTAGAGTTTTTTTTCTTGTATATTGATGTAATGTTTATGAAACTCTTGAAGGATAGTGCAATAGAAGTGCGTGCAAGAATTACTACACATGTTTTATGAGACACTAACAACCATGTCAAAAGGTTTTGGTAAATCAATCAAAGGAACCAATCCTAGCACATTAGTGTACAAGGGTGTGTGTTAGTCCTTCTTCTGTTAGTCCTTCTTCTACTCCTGATTGCACACAATTTGATTTTACTTTTCATTTCAAGAGAAGAGTTTTCAAAAACATGCAAACATCAACAAAAACTTTTATTTGGTGTTGGGATAAAGACAAGGAAGGGAATTGGTATATCTAGATAGCATAAAGGAACAAAGAAAGCAACATCAACTTCACAATCTTAGCATTCTACTTTATTTTATCTTAATTTAAATCGTTTTAAAAATTAAAAGACTAAATTGAATCCAAATATAATTAGGAGACCAAACTCAACTGAACTAACTAAATAGATAATTCACATCTATTTATTATGTTATGGGAAGAAATAAAATAATAAAATGTAGGATTACACAACTCTCTTATTATATTTTTTTATTCTTAAAAAATATCCTTGAAAACATATAAAAACCAAAAGGGTACATGCGTAAATATCATTTATTGAATACGTCACTAAACGCGTATAATAAATAGTTCATTAAATGCATACAATATTTTAAACATTATTTTCTAGTTGACGACTTTTACACTTATTAAGAATAATAGAACAAATACTAATATTACTGTTTTAATATAATAAATAAGTATATTTCCGTAATTACGTTTAATTATATTTATCAACAAATATAAAAAAATAAAAAATTATAGTAACGTTAAATAGAATTGAGATACTTCAAATTTATTTACGTTCACATTCATAACAATATCAGTGATTATTTATTTTCTTTGATACGTGGTTTATTGAGTTACAACAACAACATAAAGATAATAATAAAATGAAGGAAATAATAGTAAAAGTGTTCACAAACAGTTATTTATTGATTAAAAAATATCCATTACAGCAATCATGGAAATCTTTTCTTCTTCTCAGATTCTTGCAAACCAGAATTCACCACAGAAGCCTTGAGATCTCGAGTATCTGCAAATAAAATTAATTAAAAAGAATATTTATTAAAATTTCAGAGAATATCTATAAAATGATTTTGTAAAGGAATAAATAAATACCAGTTTTGTTGATATGAATGGAGTTGTTGCTTAAGACACAAATTGAATTGCAATTTGAGCCTTTATAATGTTTTCTGCAACATTTTTTGCAGCAACCTTTGACACATAACAAATAGAAAGTAGGAAGTCCTATTAAAGGAAAACATTCAAATACACATTTCGCAGTGCAATTATTGGCTTCATTTGACACATTTTTTGACTCAAATGAACCATTGCAATCACTTCCTATCAAAACCAACATAAACATCATCATCATCATTGAAACTCCCTTTGTTTTCATCTTTATTTTTCTATCAATCTTTTTCTAAACCTTCACAAACTATAATGTTTCAAGAAAAAAGACATATATATCAATTTATAGACACAGAATAAAGTTGAAAGGGATTTAACAGAAATACTATAATATATTCATAAATTATTAAACATGCATAAAAAACACAAACAAAAGTTAAGGAACTTGTACAATTTCGATTGTGTGGAGTACTATCCAAATCCAAATATTAATAAATTGTCTATAGACCACCCAAACACATGTAATATTTATTTTAAATTTATTGGAGAGTTTTAAAGATACAATAAAATTAGTTATTGGATCCAAGACTCTTATTAATATATTCTTATGATTTAAATTATATTTTATCTTATAATTATTATATTTTTTGTTAACTATTATAATGTTGGACTTAGGAATACATGATGTAAAATTTTAGAGTCTATAAATAAGAAGACAATTTCAAGACTTAAGTACTTGATTTTCTGATTTAAAGTATTAATAGTTTTGAATCAGTCATTTTTTTTTTCAACTCTCTCAACTTCAATTTAGAATATTCAACTCTTGACTAGAAGAGTACTATATGAGAGTTTTCTCTGCACTAATATCACCTCCACCTGTATTTTCAGAAGAAAAAAATCACACTTATTTTGTTCTCAAATATACACAAGTTTTGTATGGTTTTACTTCATTTGAATATAGTTTAACTAAGTTAACCGGGAAGTTGTCAATATATATATA
>Ga0214543_1000781_pt1 | contig 57222 bp, 28 predicted proteins | sample CNSS2metaG_FD_160094 | JGI IMG/M metagenome (GOLD analysis project Ga0214543, IMG submission 160094) | Root nodule microbial communities from cowpea collected in UCLA plant growth center, Los Angeles, California, USA - CNSS2 | ecosystem: Host-associated > Plants > Roots > Nodule | place: USA...
TTTGGATCAAAACGTGACATTTGGTATCTTTAGGCGATGGCCCATTACACATTACACTACAGAAACAGGGAAGAGAGGCACTGAGGCGATGTGTTCGTTTTTGGTGTTTTGGGTTTTTTTTTTTTTCTTGAGAAAAAATAAAAAAATTAGTGTATCGTAGTACACGGTTTGTCAGGTTTCACCTGTGTTGTCAGCGTTCGTGTATTTATTATCGTTTTCATCTTTTCAATGTTTTACACTTCTATGTGTGATTTGTGAGATATTTAGGTTTTTAATCACTCTGTGTTTTTTTTTTTTTTTCAGTTTAACACATTCAAATCTCAATTCATCTTCTCTTCTCCTTTGTTCTGCTTATGGTTTTGGAAAGTGAAAAATCTTGGTTGAATGAAGTTACAGCTAACAAACAAGCATACCAAAAGAGAAAAACATGATGGATGAAAAAAAAACATGTTAAAAATTAAGTAAATAGATTGAAAAACGGTTAAATATATTTTTTTCCTCGACTTTTATAATTAATTTTAGAATTAATCTTTTCCGAAATTTTAAACTAATTTAGTATTTTATTTTCTAAAATACATAAAATTAGTATTTTTAATCAAATTTTATTAACTTTATTTGATATTTAAAGCGCATTTCACAATCATATCTGTCTTAATATTAATACCAAAATGTGTCAAATAATATAAACAACTCAAATATTGAAATACATACAAAATATTAAATGTTATAAATAATATAAATAAAAATTTCAGGTAATTAAGTTTTTATTGTTAGTCTACTATTTGTTGTCATCAAAACGCAAACCTAAAGAAACTTGAGCAACAACAAATAGTTTTAACCTTTTATAAGAAAAAAAAAAAGTGGATAAGTGGTTATTTCAACGTACAAGAGTCGCTAAAGTTCTATTAATCTTAGAAAAATGTATTGCATATTAAACAAATGGGTATAGTAGTATGACCTTGTTGTTGCAGGTAGATTATTGATGTTCTATGCCTTTTTGATGCAATTATTTTTGCATATTAATAGTTGTGATTAATGTCTTTTATGAAACATTCATCCAGGGTATAAAACGGGTAGATTTTTCATAATATTTGTGGTTATTTACTAAAAAATGGATTAAAAGTGTGAAGAAACTTCTTCGTAAGATAGATGGTGGAAAAATATTGATTATATATATATATATATATATATATATATATATATATATATATATATATATATGGCACATATATATAATAATCTCTACAATTTTCATATATTTTTTTATTTTCACCTCCTAAATGTTTTATTTTATTTGTCAAAACCATAAAATTGTAGACATGTTACATAAGTTAATTGAAAAGATTGTATTATATTTTTGTATTGAAAATTGTGTTCACACATAATGTTACAAATTATGTCACAACTCCAACCAAATATTTATGTTAGTTATAGATCGAATTGTTATTTTTTTACAGTTATGTTCACTTTTAAGATGAACTTAAGAGAAAATAAATCTAAAACGATCTAAAAATGAAGTTTGTGTTATTTTATTTTAAGAGATATGAAAATAAAAGTGAATAAATTTAAAATAAAAATTTGCAAGAGATTGTATGGATGTGATATATAAAAAAATATTTTAATAAATCAAAATGTAAGATTACAATTTTATCCTCATACTTGAAATAAATATAAGATAAAATATTATTATTATTATTATTATCAATAATAATATTATTATTATTATCAATAATAATATTATTATTATTATTATAATATTATTATCCCATAGGTTAACAAGATGATAATGTCACTACACTATGATTTTTGGATGTCATCAAAAGGTATTTAAGTGGAGTTATTGTGTTGCAAGCAAAGTTAGTAAGTAAATGAAAGCATTTAAAGTCATGAGCTATATAATTTAGGAGATGCCATCCTAAGTTATTTTGATATACATTTTCAAACACTTGCACCAATACTTAGCCATGAAATTAACTTAAATGCACTGTGATTAAATTCTCAGAGTATTAAAATATTAATTGTTAGTATACACATGTTCCATTTCAACTCATGGACAAACTTTCTGGTTCTGATAATCTTTGAAAGCTAACTTCCACTATAAAAATTAGGATTGATACTACTAGATCATTATAAAGTTAAGTTTCAGGAGTCTGAATTGTTTATTGAACTTTTTATGTCTTTTATTGAACAATAAAAATATATTAATATTTGTGTATTATAATTCTTTTAATATATTTTTAATCAACAAAAACAGTATCAATATATTTGGAAGGTACATTAGAAAAAACAATACAAAGATATAATTGAAATTCTAACTTTCAACATTATCATTAGATACATTGATTTTCAAAAATATTTACATACACTTTAATCTCCTTTTGTCGCCTACATATCCACAGTATGTAAGAAATTACCTCAGTTTTGACTACTTGATATGTTAAATTTTTGTTAAAACAATTTTTTTGATATATTAGATTTGTTGTTAAAACATAAAAATTCAAATGAAGATGTAACAAAAATTGTACAAAATAACTACGGCCTAAATTATTTTTGTCTCAAATGGACAAGATTGATGATATATAACAAACTTCATTCAATCAAATTATACAAGTATGATATCAAACTCAAACATTACAAACATTTTTTATGGACAGAGCTGCAAACTCTTCTCATACAATCTTTTATTGACAAAACTGCAAACTTGATATACAACTATCCAATCCTCCCGTACACACATAAGAGATCTATTGAGCTGTGATAATAACTCTAAAAATAATTTTTTTATAACACTACTATTTTCTTCTTTATATTACTCATGTAATATTTTTGTTATACTCGTTCGAATAGACAATTCTTTATTTTAAAGAAAATTTCAACTAAAGCAAGAAAGCTATTTAAAATCCAAAGATTTATAACAAAATATTCAAGCATAATCAAAATAAAGTATGAGTTTAAATAAGTTGAGATGATAACTTGTTTTCAATATCCCACAAAGATTGATGACACCAACATCATAAATAAAGAAAAGAAAATATAAATATTTAGAATGATCAATAATTCACCTATTGAAAATTATTATTATACTCCGACTATTATGAGGTATAATCAAATTTTGGAATGATGATGAAGATAAAAAAAATTAATTTAGAGATAAGATGGAAAAGAAATTGTTGAAAAAAAAGGAAATATATATAATAATAATAATAATAAAAAGAAATAAGATTTATTTAAAAAAAAACATTTGCTTGTTCACAGAGAACTAACATTTCAGTTTTTAGTGAATAAATAATTATTTTACAAACTTCTTTAAATTTAAAGAATAAACTATCTCCGTGAACATAACAAGCTCAAAAACGGAGGGATTAAATCTCGTTACTGGTCGAATCACTCGTCAAAACGTACCGTTTCAAGGGAAGCAGTGTTTCAGTGGTTAGGTTTCTCTGTGCCAAGCTGCACCCTCTACACAGTGCTATTTCTAGTTCTAATGCTGCCCTGACGTCGCTTTGCTATTCCAATTCTATCTCTTCACTTTCACTCACATCAATTTCCAACCATGACTGGTATTTCTTTGATCTTAATCTTTCTACTTTTTCCCTCTTTCTAGTTTTTCATTCCCAATTACATGATATGTTAATTTTTTCTATGGGTTTGGATGCAAATTGATTATTCTATTATGTTTGGACTCTGGGTAAATTCCAACACCGTTAATTAGGACTTATTTGTTGCCGTGTTTCGTTACACAGACTTCAAACAAGAACAAGACATGGAGATTGAAGCATTAGAAGCTATACTTATGGATGAATTCAAAGGTTTTTTTGTTTTTATGTGAATGATATTTGAAGTATTTGTACATTATTATGCCAATTTACTTGGCATTCGGAATTTTTTTTCCACTGAGTAAAAAGGTTTTATTTTTCGTTTGTTCCATGGTAGAAATACACTCTGGTGAAAGTGGCTTAAATACTTCTAATCGGTGCTTCCAAATAAAGGTTGTTGCGCAGGTAAACGTTACTCCTCTTAGTATGGTTTATCATGTTTCTTTATGTTCTTCTTGGAAGTGTGTAGGGTTGGTTTGTAACAGAACAGAGTAGTTTTTGTTAGATTCATACTCCATATAGCTGGCCTCATTCTTACCTGGTGGGAAGTTTCTATGTTGTTGAAATTAATGGCATGGATAACTTCCTTTATGCAGCTTACTTATGATGGAGACATTTGGTGTTTTGTGTTGTTCTAATCGATATATTTGGAATATTAGTTTACTTTCCTTTTTCTATTTAGTGAATTTCTTCTCTTACTGAAAAGAAGAGAAGAAAAGAGAAGAACATGTTCAACCCGATGGCACTAGTTGAAATTAATTGGAATAATATTAGTTTCTTCTTTTGGTTAAATGTAGCTTGTTGTGCAAAGTTTCCTGTAGTTTTAGCTTTAGGAGATTTAGAAGTTGGGTTTATTTCCACTCCCCCTGACTGATGCAATACATAGGGAACTGAGACGTCTTCCCAATCAAATAACTTAGCTAAACCCACCCTTATATTTATCTAAATACTGTTCATCTGTACAGGACGACGATACTGATGGGCCAATAACTAATCCAGGTTTGTTTTTTCTTTCTCTTTAGTATATTTTCTTTTCCATGTTGGTGTTCAGTTTGACTGAACTCGTACTTTAGAGTTTGGAATATCTTGTTTTTCTTCCCAAGATACTGCTTTACTTTTGGATGGAGATTATTTACTGCATAATGTATGAAGGACGCATTTGATATTTTTGTTTCAGCTCAACTGGCTTTGATATTTTCACACACAGAAAGATATCCCGATGAACCTCCCCTTTTAAATTTGAAAAGGTTATTGCTATTATAATTGTGTAATATTTATTATATTTTTGGTTGTCTGTCCTGTTAACTTCATGTGCATCATGATGTTTTCGTTTCATTTTATTTAACACTAATATTATGATATGATTTTTTTGTTTTCATTTATATTAACAGTTTGCAAGGAATACATGTTGAAGATCTAAGGATTTTGAAAGAAAAACTTCTACAAGAGGTAGTCATTTGCAATGTAGTGTTAATGTTTGATCAGATATTGTCTGTGTGTTATTCTTGCACTGGTTGTTATTCAGATTGAAAGACATGTTTATAGCCACTATAAATTTAATAGGTTTTCAGGGATTAGTGAATTTTCATTTTGCACAAGAACTGATGGTTATGCAACTCTAGATTTGTGCTGGATTCTGTCTAGGTTATGGATATTTTGATGCAAAACTTGTGTTCCACAGGCTTCTGAAAATCTTGGTATGGCTATGATATACACACTTGTTACCTCAGCTAAAGAGTGGCTGTCTGACCGGTTCTGTCAAGACTCTGTTGATGGAAGTACTGAAGTAGAAGAGGCAGCCAAAGATGATGTAAGAATGTTGTCTGTTTTGTAAATTTCTTTAGAAATGTTAGTTAGTGTACTTGAATTGAATTCTTTTTTAGAGACTATTTCGATTATCACTTATAGATATAGTCTATAATTATTATAATTAATATTATGATATGTTTTTAGTTTTGGATGTTGGATATGCTGGGTGAAAAATAGTTTTAAGATGATATATTTCATTTGAATCGTCTAAAGTAATACATTTTTTTATAGTAAAATTACGATAAAGTTGGTATAGATTAAGAAGTGATTTGTAGGAGTTGGCTCTGCATTTAAATTAATCAATTCAATTGTTGGTGTTAAATTGAAGAACAGAAGCTGGCTAGAAAATAGTTTCTCAGCTTTTCTTTTGATTGTAAACTTCAAAATCTTGCTAATTTGGAAATAACCTTTTCCGTAATAGAAAAATTTAAAATTATCTGATTTTCACCAATTTTACCAAACAAGAGAGAATAATGTTACAAATATTTTTTTTATGAGAACAGATTATAATATCTAAAATTTATCTAATCCAAACACGGATCTAGTTGAATGCTTTCTACATTTCAAGTGCACAAATAGTGTAGTTTTTTTTTTTCATTTACTTTTGTATGTCAGTTAGCTGCAAAGCATGAATTAGTGCACATGAGAAATTGTTGGAATTGGATATTATCCAATATGGATACACTTATGTAGAGAGTGTCAAGATATATAATAAATAAATGATTCAACTTTAGAGTTCAGATATATATAGCTTGGATGGAGTAAGTTAACATGATATGGGAGAATACTTAAGCTAATACGTGTAGACCGGTGAAGATTCTTGATAGGACATCAATGTCAGAGAATGGTAATTTGATCCCTTTAAACACTAATGAGAAATAAATGAGATTGCTACAAGCTTACAATTTCAACAAATTTTAAAAGCATAAAAATGAACTTCCACATACGAAAATAAGATAAGAAAGTAATTGAAGCTGTAATTCTTGTTATCCCTAAAACGTTTTAAAATTGTTATTGTTACACACTGACTATATTTTAGGCTAATGTATGCTTCACATATGTATCCTATACTTTTAAGAAATTTCTCTATCCCAGTTATTAAACTTAAAATTCATGGCTCATTAATTAATGAGTAATGCTAACAAGATCGCTGTTGCTGAATGTTACGCTATCTCCAATAATACTTGTACCTTGCATCTGGTCAGTGAAAGATATTATATTAGCTTAAATGCCTAGTAGCTTCCTATGTTTTTTATTATGAAGGAAAATAATCATCTTCTCTGTAATATATTGCATTCAATAATCACTAGTGTTCATTATCCTATGTGGTAGATGTTTTCATTGTTTGATTTCCTCCTTTGGGATTGTCACAAAAGCTTTCCCACTAGATTGCAGTTAGTAAATGATCATGTAGAATTATAGACTGGACATTCATTTTTTTTTTTGTATAATTACTTGTCTATTAATGTTATCTAAAGGATTTTCCTGTAGTTCTTAATTATCATATTACTCATTGTAGTAACTGGATTCATTTTAGGATGTCGTATTTCCTCTGCAATATATTCTTTTTATAATTTTATGCATTTGCTTATTAAACTGTGTTTTAAAAGCTCCTGATAATTTTATCTATCTAACATTTTAGATAGTGATACCCCACGGAGAACCAGTTACTGTTGAAACATTTTTGGCATGGAGAGAAAGGTTTGAAGCAGAACTAGCATTGGAACGAGCCAAGTAAGCTCCTTTTAGTTTTTAAAGTCTTTTCATATCCACAATTTTGAAAGACAAAGGTTTTCTGTTGGCTAATCAATGTTCTTCACAAGTCCATGTGATGACACCTGATTCGTGATTATCTGATGGGGTAGAAGACAGGGGAAAGATAATGGGGGGTGGGTGGATTATAAATTTGAAATGTAGAATTATTAACGAGTTACTCAATCTCTTACCCAAGTTCTTTTTATTCATGAGTTCTAACTGGAAACTACTGAAAATCAATCTAGTGTAACTACTTTCCTTTTTAATGCCAAATCAATTTGTTCTAATTTCAGGCTAATGCCCGAATCTGTGCTCACAGCGCCTAAGGAAAAGAAGCTCAGTGGTAGACAATGGTTTGAAAGTGGAAGAGCGGTACCTTCTTTTCCTAACTATTCTTATTCGTACCTAGTTGTCCTAAATTAATATTTGTGGTGTTAACGTTTTCAACTCAAGCGAATTCTCTTAAAATTCCACTTGGTTAATGGATCATGTTTTGTAGAATCTACTTCCCATTATTCTCTTAAATTTTTGTGAACATATAAATATAGCAGCTGTTTTTGTTCATTCACAGAAAGGTGTGGCTGCTGTCAATGAGGAATCTGATCTGGAGGATGAGGAAGATATCGACTTCGATGAAGATGATTTTGAAGGTACACTTCTCATTCTTTCTGTTTCTTTGAAACAAATCCTCTTAGTTTGTAAGTGTTGTACGTTTGTCTCAGCAGATGACGATGAGGAGGATATGCTTGAGCATTATCTGGCTGAAAAATCTGATTCATCAGCACATTCTTCCAGGAGAGCTAGTTAAATTGAATATGCTGCTGCATATCCGGCAGAGTTTTACAGTTTGCATATCTGGCAGAGTTTTACATGTTGCCTCTCACTCTGAGGGAGAGGGAGTTTCTGCCATCTTTCTAGAAGTGGGTGATTTGGTTTATTATGATATTATCAGGTACAATGCAAAATGTTTGATGTGTGATATTCTATTTCACATGCACCGCTTTGATATAAAAGAAATACTTTTTGTTTGTAGTCATCATCCTTGAATTGTATGGAATCAGTGTCTTATGGATAAACAGCTTGATAACTCAATTTGATGTAGAACAAAATAAGATCAATTTTGTTTCAATGGTTATACATCATGAATGAAATACGAACCTCTTGGCCAATTTGGTCGCCTGAATGTCGTCACCAGAGTAAAAAAATATTTAGCATTACATTTTATTTTTAACCACTTAACAAGACAATTATCAGGAATGCGTTTTACCATTGAGATAATAGCCTATCTTGCGTGTCTCCTGCCAAGGCTCGTTATGCCAACAGCAAGAGGCATTTGGCCTTTATCTTTCTTTCATCCCATCCATGATGTTATGTGTGAGGTGAAAAAAAAACTCCTTTTAACGTCTTTTAACTAGGATAATAAGTTGATGAATTTAGTCTTATCTCATCGGTGAGTAAATGAACATTTCTAACTTGTCCACGGTAGCACTTTTTATTACAGCATTTAATGTAAGTTATAAGCGTGTAACAACTATTGAACCATAATTATATATTTTTTTTAAGAAATAGATTACTGTTTAATTTTAAATGCCGAGGGATTGCCCTTTTTTGTAATAGCTTCCAAAGTGCATGGCCGCCGGAGATAGGTAGCTTTTCCCATAAATTATGATTAATTAACAAAGTCGTCAATTAACCACATCTTTTTTGCTTTTCATGTAAGTGTCTATGTATTGTATTTCAACGAACAATTTCTTTTCCAAATGTTAAGCTAACAATTCTGACAAAAATCAAGAGAACCATTAAATATAAGTATAAAACGTTAACAAATAAGATTTTCAGTAAATTTTAGTAAATATTAATGCGTTTAAAAGGAAGTGTTATATGGTGTATGGGTAGTCTTATTTTTTTTTAAAGAATATGAAAAGGTCAACACAGTTCATGAAAATATTAACAAAAATGTTCGTAAAGTTAATTGAAATCAGTGGGTTCTAGAAACTAGGTTAAAAAAAATTGAATACCTTATAGTTTTTAATTAGTGAACGTTCTTTTCTCGATGAAAAGGAAATACTTCAAATTTAGCATCCAAAATCGATTGCTAATAAAAGGAATACAACCGAAGTTCAATATCCTAAGGTATCTAATTGCTCACAGTTTAAGTTCAATATAGGAAAATCTCTGGAAGAAAGCTATGAAATAAATATAATAAGCAAAACTTGATGAAGCCATTCCTCTCATTTCAATTACACTCAATTGACTGATTTTCTCACTTTAATTTCAATTTTCAACTCTAAGCTTTTATTTCAAATCTCAATATCCAAATATTTCCCAAGCCGGATTTAAATAGCCAAGGTCAATTTCTCCTTTCTAATGGCAATAATATTTTCCGTTGTTAAACTAAACTTGTCCTCTAAATTCTTTTCTAAGTCTAATTTTTCTTACATTTGATTACATATTTTACAAGTAGTGTCACCTATCATTGACAACTTGACACTAGAATCAGCAATGCTTTGGACTATTCCGTGAATGAAGATTTTCAACTATGGTGCCAATTGCAAACATCAATATTTGGACGCATTCAAAACTCTGCAATATAAACTTCTATATAGAACCTTGATCTGTCATGGCTTGGGCAATGGTTAGAAAGGCAGAAATGACTGCTCCATGCACCAGAGCCCTGTCATAACAACAAGCATATAATAAACATTAACTATGGCACCATATTTAAAAGAAAGACACTTCAAGATGAATGATCATTCAAACAAATCCATTGCATTTACAAGAATGTACAGTTACCATTACAGCTTTATGTTATACACAAATGCATTTTACTTTTGGATAACTGGTCAATACAAGGATGGTTAATGTAGTCCTGTTAAGTTTGTTTTTTCTTTTCTTTTATAATAGAAAAAAATTGCATCTCACATGCTATCTTGCTCACTAAAGAATAAACTTGGTCAAGAACGTGTCTTGAAAGAAAATAAAAGGGTGATTTTCTTTGCAATTGCTCATATTACTCAATACACAACATCAAGACAGCTTCATATAGGAAAACCATATATTTCTTTTCTTTGTATTAATGGAAGACCGCAAATTGAAAGAGGGTAGAAGAGAACTAATCAATTAGGATGCGTATGGAAAAGCATTAGTTTTTGAAAGTAAATCATAGAAAGCTTGCAGCTTTCATCCTTGTTGTAATGTTACTGAAAAATAAAAACTTACTCAGGGCTTTCTTTCTGATAACCAAAGTCAGTTGCAGCTTTGATAGCTCTCTGATATGTCTGTTTCATTGCTTCCTGCCCAAAGGAACAGCAAATTTGATGAGTTGGTGTAGAAACAGTGTGTGACTAATGCACAATGTGTGAAAGAAAAAATATTAACATTGATGACTCAATTTCTACTTAAGCTATATGTCAAATTTCATCTGGCACCAGTCATAACATTCTTAATGTGCCCCATGTACACTATAGTTGTCAAACTCCTAGCCCAAAACCAAAAACAGAAAACCGCAAATACATGAACAGATATACACAATACAATCCATAATGTATTCCTTTGCACATATTAGACATAACCGAGTTCATGTAAATTGTATAATTCTTTTCAAAAAGAGTGGAAGAATGAGCTCAATCCAGTTTGAATAGGAAGTGTAAATAAGAGCATTCATACAACAAAGGTGATATCAAACCAAAAAACCATTTACTATTCTTAAAAGGCAAACAATATAATTTGTAAAAGCAATTTGATTTCACAAAAGTACCTGCAATTTAGATTCAAAGTCCTCCGGTGACCAGTGCATCAAACTGCATTCATGATTCAGTTCAAGTTCTCCAGCTACAACCTGCAGGCAAGGAAAACAGAGACGACTAAGTCTCCAATTCCAACTGATGGCTAATAAACAAAATACCATACAGAACTAACTTTCCATCAACATTCTCAATTAAGGTGGATTAAGTTAGCATTTTCACATGGTTGCATTAAAAAATAAAAGTGGCCGCACTATGATCATCAATGTTGTGTTGTTTTGGTTAAGGTGGGGGCAATAGTGTGCAATAATTTTAATCTCACCCCTCCAGCACCAGCAGCCATTGCAGGAGCAATGAGAACACTAGCTTTTCTGAAAATCTGAACTGCCTCAGGGGTACAAGGCATGTTTGAACCTGGTATTTGAATTGAACAAGTAGCTTTGTTAGAATATACGAGAAAGAAGAGGAGGGCGAAAGCCATATATGTGGGAACTTAGAAGAACAACTACCTTCTACAAGTATACGACAACCTGAATTAACCAAATTAATGGCATCAGATTGATCAATTTCATTATGTGAAGCACAAGCAAATGCAACATCACACCTTTCACTCCACGGTTTTGCTTCATCATAGTACTTCGACCGAGCATAGGTTTTTGAATAGTCTCTACATATTGTCAATTTATGAACCAGTGAAATTATACACCATAAGCAAGCATAAAGCATAAACAAACATCAGAAATGATACAAACCGCAAACTTCTTTGCTGAGCTTTGATGTCTCTCAAAAATGATATTTTCATGTAGTCAAATCCATCCTCATCAACCAAATATCCTCTGGAATCTGACAAATACCTTTTTTAAAAACCATACTCCTTGACCAGGACGATACACAAAGGTACCCAAAATGATATGAGAAATCTAGATTCAATTACTACAATTCTTAATGATGATCTACATATAAGATGAAAACTTATGCAGTAACATAACACAAATTTTCATTCTTGCTAGAATAAAAGAACAAAGGCAAATCATCCTGGAAGATGTAGTAGACCCATTATATTCAAAATCATTAAAATACAAAATTACCTGATACTGAAATGGGAAGTGCACCATAAGCAATTAGCTTCTCCAAAACATGCATTGCAATCTTCCCAGAGCCGCTCACAACACATCTACAGGAAATTATAAATTAGAAGAATATTCGAGGATCACATAATGAGTGGAAACCAATTTAGGAAGCAAGAAATTTCACACTAGAAAATTGTCTTAAAAAGAACCTAATAAGTTAACAAATCAAATTATTGAAAATGAGAGTTTTCAAGTTTCTAACATTAATGGAATTCGTAACTCAAGAAAAAAAAGACTACCAAGTTGAAAATAAAAGATTCAAATCCTCATAAAGATGCTTAGTTATAAGAAGGAAATGAGGGTCAAGAAGGTAGCACCAATAATTAATGAGTCAATAGCAACAATTTTGATGAAATGATCGAAATTAAAATAGAAACCTTAATCCTTTAAGTTCTTTATTCATGTCAGCAAGCATGATCTGCGCAAAGAAAACCTGCAGAAGAATGACATGTTAAAAATTTAATAACTTTAAACTAGGAATGCATAACTTTTGTATGATGATCTTGTAGGCTAGAATGAACTTCCATCTTACATGCTCTTTGCTCTGATATGATGAGTTGCCTTATATGAGATTTTAAAAATAGTGGTTGGAGATTCTCTTCTTTTTTATTGAACAAGGAAATAAGGAAATGCATAAGAAATTGACAGGACCTGCTGTAAACATTTCTCTAATAAAGGGACCAAAAAAATGGAATAGAAAATGGAAGGCTACCAAAGAGCTTAATTTTATACATAATCACTCCAAATTTCATATCCCACCATACACCCACAGAGATCAAGAATTAAATATTGGAAATTACCAGTCCATAGCCAGTAGCTTCAGGTCGAAGACTGGAGCCAGACCAAAAGATCCTTGGCCCTGTAAAACTTCCCTGCATAAGTGAGGGATACATATGAAAATTACCCAATAAAAGAAATAGTTTTCCTTTATCCACAAATGTCATTATTTGTAAGTGTCCTAAGCTAAGTACATAAGCTTATATAACAACAAAAGTCAATAAAAAAGAAACAAGGTAGTCAGGTGGTCGATCAAGACTCAAGTTAAAATATATAAGTAAAGAAGAAAAAGAAATACGACAATACAATGAAGGGCACATGTCAATTTGATGGAGAGAAAACAGAACAAAAATGTAGAACAAGATGTCGATTTCACCAAAAATACAGAAACAACACCACAACTGCCATAAGAGCTGTGAGTTTCCATAAATGGATATGTTTACCAAAATCAAGGTGCTCTTTGCTCACAATGCTGTTGGGTCTCATGTTTGTTCTGAACTTCTCACAACTTAAACCTAGCCATTCTTATTAAAAAAAACCTATCTCAGACTAAAATACCAAAAAAAGAAAAGACAAGAAAAAGGGTAGTGAGTGAGGGAATTTTCCTTTTGTCAACAGTTGCAGGCACAATGGCCACAAATTTCTAGGCTGAAGGCCGCAATTCACAGCTGTGACTCCTGCTAGGCTGCTGCATAAAAATGCTCCACTATAGGTTGGATAGCATTCGAGGCTACTTTGCACTGCGACATGACTATGGTGCCACTAAAGGGAGCTATTAACAACTATGGTGTAGTAATTACATGAATCAAACAATGTCCTAATTTTGTATCATAAATCATGCCCATAAATACTCATTGATAGTTTTCATCACAATTTTTTCTTAATCTTCCCCTGCCACCAGTGATCTACTCTCCTAACCAGCGCTTCTGCAGATCTTCTCCACCTTAACCATAAGGACATCGAGAGATTCTCTAGAGGATAGGAAAAATTAAGGGAAAAAAATAAAGCAGATCTACATCATTGTACTTCAAAAGAGATAAGCTAACAACAAAAAGATGATCAAAATTACAAAATATGTAGACATACTTACTCCAGGTTTGCAAATGTAAGATGCATGTCTTTGAGTTTGTTCTACCTATTTACTCACTTTTCCCTAGGTCAATGAGATTTATTCTACTGACATTTTACATAAAATGCATCAAGCGAATCAGGTTTGAGGAAAATACATAAGAAAAAGGTAAAATATTTATTTTTACACCAAATAGTGTGTTAGGGTTGCATTACCTGAAAATGACCAGCTAGACGTCTATACTGTCCAAAGAGATATCCCATTTCTCGAGTACCAACACCCATTTCCTCTGATGGAAGGTCCTAATAGAGATTCATCACAAGAATATACATGAAATAGGACTTGGATGTGGCACAGTTAAAAGATGTAGAAAAATAATATGCTTTCAGTTACCTTGTCAGGCCCTAGGTAGCGATACATTTCACTCATGAAACTTTGGCAAAATCGCATAATCTGCCAACTTATCAAAGTAACATTTAGTAATTATAAAACTACTAGAGATGAAATTGAATAATTTGAAAATTTACCTCATTATCACTTTTTCCTTTTGGATCAAAATCACTTCCACCAGCTGCTCCTCCTAATTTGTATGGCGATAAGGCATTCTTTAAAGTCTGTAGAGAAGATTGTATTGTATAAACTAAAAGTGGACCAAAACAAAAATGCAGCTCAAAATAAAAAAGAAAGGCTTCAAGATACATCGTCACTCAACTAAACTCTACCCCTTATTACGGGAACAATTAATATTTTGAATGAATGCAGGTTTCCTGTCACAATCATTATATCTCCTAACATAAAGTACATAGGCCACAAAAGATCTATCCATGTTAGAAATACTTCGAAGATCTTGCCAATCTTTATATTAGGAAATATTTTAGAGGTATGGCATACAGTATTGATTTTCACATTTTTAATTTACTGTCTCAAATAGGCAGATAAGAAATAGGAAGGTTTGCTTATCAATTGCACATAAACAGCATACCTAAATGTGTAGTTAAAACACATTGGTAGAAGAAATCAAACACAAAAGAAAATGAATCAAACACATGCATCCTATGTTAGTGCAATACGTTCCAACGATTCTTAGGCATCTAAGATATCCATGTCCCAAAAGTCACCCAAAGAGAGTATTTAACAAAACTCCAACACTGACCTGCCCCCTCCGTATTCATTATATACTCTCACCATCTTTTTAATATCATTCTGGCATTTATTCTCTCTCTCTCTCTCTCTCTCTCCCTCTCCCTCTCTCTCTCTTTTTCCCTGTTATTGTTTTACTCCTACTCCCTTTGTTAGATATTATTAAGATATTGTTAGATATTGTTAATCACAATATCAAACAATATCTTTTATTTACTTTATTTATTTTCCGTTACTTTTTTTAATTGTATTTCTTTCTATTATAAATAGATTATCCTATGTGTGGTTTATACACAAGGGAGATTAATCTCAAACCCTATTTTCTCCATATTCAACACCCTTCAATTCTATATGGACATTGCATATGCCAGCACTCGATTTGCTTATTTATTCTCTCATTTATTATGTGTTTGATCTCTTAAAATCAGAAAAACAGACAACTACTACTACCATCTCCAACAGTGACATCAGATAATGTTAAAAGAATAATAAGAAAAGAAGGTGGGTTCTACCATGGTGATGAAATGTAAAAAGTAAGTGTTTAACATACAGCCCAAATGTAGGGGATTAACGATTACTTAGATTCCCCCCACCTTGTCCACCCAAAAAAAAAAAAATGGAAGAAAAACTTTTACACATGATGTGCATTCTTGTTGACCAATAGCTCAAAGGATTAAAAAGGAAGTATATTAGCTTCCAATTCAAGGAAACAAACTGCGATGGCATTAAGAAAGGCTTAATTCTGCAAGATTTAAGTCATTACTTACAAGAAATAATGTTATATATGAATACCAAAAATACTCATAATACCTGTTCAAAACCAAGGAACTTGGCAATACTTAAATTCATTGATGGATGAAAACGAATACCTCCCCTACATGGACCCATTGACTGGTTAAATTGTACCCTAAAGCCCCGATTTACATGTGTCTCACCCCTATCATCCACCCACGAAACTCGAAAAATAATCATTCGTTCAGGTTCCAACAGGCGCTCCATGATGTTAACATAACTGAAACATGAGAATATTCATTAGATGCATCCAAAACTAAAGGAATGACTTTGTCATTTGTTGATAGATAAATACATAATTATAGCCATTGGAATAAAAGCACACCGAGAATTTTTTGCTATGACTCTTTCAAGGGCTTGAACTGCCTCCTGGACTGCCTGAATGAATTCAAACTCATGAGGATCCCTTTTTAGTGTAGCTTCAAGTATTGATCCTGCTGTTTTTGACATGGCAAGTTCATTTATAGAATTGTCAGACAATACCTAAAATATAAGTACCCTCATAAGAAAGAAGATAACTTCTTATCAACTCAACATACTATATAGTGTGTAGATAACCAAAATGTTTTAATTTCAAGAAATTGAATATGTCAATTGTAAAGTAGAAATTCTATCATATATAACAACTGAAATAAACTGAAATTTGTCAGAGTAATGACAATCTGAAGTCTGACTCTTCAGTATCAGGAAAGGATAGAAACAACTCAAATAAGAACTGAAAGTATTTCTATTGTTTATGTATTCAGATTTGAATATTAAGGACCAGGTCCAGAGAATGTAGCACTTTTTAAGTATATATAAGGAACTAACAAAATTGATCAGCGAGGCAGATTCCTGTTATCCTATAAAATTGATCAACTGCATCTTTTGTAAAATTCGAACATAACTTACAAACATCTATTAAGAACTAATGACCACAATGTAAAATAAATTGGGAAGAGCAAAGCAAGTGATATAATTCAACTATTCAAAAACACAGTATACCACCATCAACATTTTCATAGACAATGCTAAAAATATCATCTTTTCATGCTAGTTAGCATACTGAGATGGCCAACCTTTTACGTAAACAGGTTTGTCAACCACAATTTTATCTTTGGAGGCCATTTGAAGACGAAGAGCCTCTTTGTGAAGCAAACTATTATTGTGTTCTTCCAGAGCACTCATTTGCATATTACGACTGCCCTCATTCCCATAAGGATTTCTTCTATGCTTTCGCCCATACTCCCTGCAGACAGAGCAGAAAATCCTAGGTGTCCCATCCTTCATATCTACAAAAGCCCATTTATAGGTGTCTGCCCATTCTTCTCTCCATCTTTTAACAACCTTTTTCTTCCTTTTCACTTGCTGGTTCTTGGACATATCTTGAGCATCATTAGAAAGTTGAGAAACCATCCCCATCTGCTTGCTCTCACCATGTTCTTCTGCAGAAGATTCCCGCATTGGTGCACCAATTAGAGTAGCGTTACCAAATGAAGGGTCATCATCCCCAGGTCCAATTTCTAAATCAATCTCCTCACCAAGTTCTCTTACAACCAAATTATGCCTCTGGCTTTGCTGAATCAAAGTCATATCATCCATTACAGAATTCATCCCTACTACTCCACTGGTTGGCAACAACATTCAGCATGACAGCCCTCAAAGCGAATTTTAAATGATTTGCTTTCTGCTAAACAAATACATCAAATCACCAACTTACCTGTTTTAGAATTAACAGAACAAACAAATCAAACTCATCTATAAGACAAACACATGTCTGAATCGGTTGGCGCAATTGACTTGGAATAGACACGGACAACATAAAGTAACCTACCACTCGAATTGACATCAAAACAGTGGCACTGTCTAGGCAATCTTGAGTTCTTCAAAATAGAAATTAACAAAAATCTCAAACATGAACACCATTTCTAGTACGCAGACAACATTTAAATTGAATAAACTCTCTCAAAACTTCCCTCAACCCCATTTTAGCTAGCACCCATCGGAACTTACAATCATTTAAACCCCAAGGCGTAGCACAAAAAGGCCAGTGTCCACAGACACCACACCTGATGGAGGAAAAAAATGTATTTTTTCCAACAACCAACAAATGATAATTAAATTTGCAGAAATACCCAGAATTGAATTTGACCACTGAGCTCAAATACCTTAAGAAATTGAACCAAAGTGACAGACAAGAAAAGCGGGGGTTTTGAGCATCTCGTTGCAGGTGAGATCAAAGAGGGGAGATTGGAGCAGTAAAAGGAGGAAACTTTAATTCGAAATTGAGGTTAGAGAGTGGAGTTTGATGTGTGTGGAACAAAAACATAGTTGGGGAGTTTAATGATTGTTTGTGGAACTGTTTGTTTTGTTAGGTATTTCAGAAATCGAAGAAAGTGGGGGCAGTGAAGAGTGACGAGGATGTATATCTTTCAGAAATGTTTTTGTCAGGAAATGATTTTCACATATACTTTTTTCACATTATTTAAATTTTCAATGCTTTTATTTATTATAGAGCAATATTTTTCATTTAAAATAAATTAATTTATCTTCAAAGTAAGAAAAATTAATTTACTTTTACTTAAAAGTATTACTTTTATAAAAATTTTAATGAAAATAGTCGATTTTTGTTTTCGTTTTAAAATGTGAGCATAAAAGGTCGCTGTGAACTAAGTATTGTATTCCTTAAAATGCAAGGTTCCTATTTTAATTTTATTGAAAGAAATTATCTAAAATGATTTCAAGTTATTATGACCCATGAATATATCAAAACGATATTTTTATGGTAACTTTTTAAAAAAAATAATTAATTAGTTGCAGTTTTAGGAACATGATATCCAGCATAATATTTTTAATTTACTCTTTCATTAATTAAAACTTATTGAAAATCATTCATTAAAGAAATTGTGCCATGAAAAAATATGTACGACTTTTTTTAAGTTCCAAAATTTATCTTGACAAGACGTTCTATAATTAATGCGCTCGAAGAGATGGAATGTAGATTTTATTTATCATATTTTAATTTTTAACATTATAAAATTTGCTATCTAGAAAAAGCTAAAAATACATATCATACTTCACAGGAACTTTGATTTGATAATAATGAAATTTCGTTAAAAAAAATTATAATATTGTCATCATCCCACATCATATTAATAAAAGCTATGTTATATATCACATTGGAATTTTCATAGAATATTTAAAATATGAAATTTTATTATGTATTAACTTTTAGTTAAACTCATACACTATGACTTCGATTTTTTTTTTTACCATGAATACCACTTATTTTTAGTTTATATGATTTTTTTTAACCACCCAATATCCTGATATATGTCCACGACCAAGTCTTCTGAATGATAATTTAACTTTAAAAATATAATTAGCAAGGAACTGGTTAATAATTAAATATTTCTTACATTATATAATGTGTATAATACATGTGTTCATCCTTCTCATTTGGATCAATCTCCATTGACTGATTTTCTCACATTGGCAGAAAGACTTCTAAACAAGAAAGCATATTCAATTTCAATGCTAACCTTTTTATTTATAATCTCAAGTTCAATAAGCTAAGGACACTTTCTCCTTTTTGTTGGGAACAACAAAGATTGTTAAACTAAATATGATCCTCTAAATATCTTTCTTTTCTAAGCTTAATCTTTCTTATATATTTTTCAAGGAAATATGCTTTGGCAATAGTGCCATCCTAGCATTGACAATTTGACACTAGCAGCAGCAATGATTTGGATTATTCAGTGAATGCAGATCTTCAACCACGGTGCTATCAGCATTTGGATGCATTCAAAACTTTGCAATATGAACTTCTATACAGAGCCTTGATCAGTCATGGCTTGAGCAATGGTTAGAAAGGCAGATATGACTGCTCCATGCACCAGAGCCCTGAAAATTTAGAAGACAATTCAAATGTTCATTCAAACAAATCCATTAAAGGAAACAACACTCACAAGAATCTATAGTTGCCATTAAAAGTTTTATTTTACTTTTTCGGATAAAAGAGTAATACAAGGATGGCTAATAGGTGTTTTAAGTTTTTTTACAATAGAAAAACACTGCATCTCAGACACATATCTGCTATGTTTATTTATACCGGGGAGTGTTAATTCTGGGAATTAAAGTTTATGTAGTATAGTAGCCTTCATTGTTGTTCTAAGGTTAATGAAGAAAGCACTTACTCGGGACTTTCCTTTTGATAACCAAAATCAGTTGCAGCTTTGATAGCTCTCTGATAAGTCTGCTTCATTGCATCCTGCCCCAGGAAACATTTAGTGAATTTGAAGACAGAAGTTGACATAAAGTTGTAACTTTTAAGCCGTTTATGCATGTAAGATTTCAATTTAAAACCAACTACATTTAGTGTCATATCAGATTTCAGTTTAAACTAATTTATATTAAGTGAAGTTGTGCAACAGATATACAAGTCACATTCTAAGCATTGAGGCAGCCAATTTAGGATTTCCTTAAAAAAGTTCACTGAAGTGTGAAAGAAAAATTGTTAACTAAACATGAGTAACTAAAAGAAGAAATGTATTCCTCTGCAAAGAAGAAACATAACTTATTTTAGGGATATTGTATCATTCTTTTCAAAAAACTTAAGAATGAGATAAGTTAAATGGAATAGGTGTTGGGTTTTTAATAAACTTAAACATATTAGCCATTATGGGTAACTAGCCGTTGTAAGAAACTAGCTGTTGTGGGTAGTTAATGCACTAACCGTTGGAATCTAGGTAGTTAATAAGTTAGCTGTTTATAGCCATTTATAGTCGTTTATTGTCGTTGAGAGTACAACGGTCAGAAAATGTGAGTCTATATATTGTATTGTGTATTGTATGAATAAATAACAACAAGAGGTGAATAAAGTTTTTTCATAAGTGAGGTTGATTGTCTACAAAGTGGTATCAAGAGCCAGTTAGCTTGAGTGTCTGAGAAAAGAGCTAGAGAGCTTGAGTGTTTGAAAAAAAAAAAGAGAGCTAGAGAGCTCAAGTGTTTTAGTGTTTGAAAAAAAGAGTGAAATGGCCAGTCTTACAAATAGTGTCTCCCTACCCAAGTTGACAAAGACAGTCAACTATGACAATTGGAGTCTAAAAATGAAGGCTCTTCTTGGCTCCCAAGAAAATTTGGAGGTGGTTGAAGATGGTTTCGATATACCAACCAACACTACAGGTTGGTCAAATGCCCAGTTGAAAGTGCTGAAATACGCACGTGAGAAGGACAAGGCAGTTTTGTACATCATGTACCAAGCTGTGGACGAGACTAGCTTTGAGAAGGTTGCAAGTGCTAAATCTTCAAAAGAAACGTGGGACATATTGGAGAAGGCGTATAAGGGGGATGACTGAGTGAAGTAGGTGCTACATCAAACACTCAAGGGTGAATTAGAAAGCATGAGGATGAAAGAGATAGAAGGAGTACCCGAGTACATAACTCAGGTTGAAACCGTGGCGAACCAACTTGCTAGAAATGGAGAGACGTTGCCCGCTAGCCGAGTTGTGGAGAAGATTTTGAGGTCATTGACAGATGATTTTGAGAACGTGGTTTGCACGATTGAAGAGTCCAAGGACCTATCAACGCTCACGGTTGAAGAGCTTGTTGGGTCACTTGAGGCACATGAGCAGCGGAAGAAGAAGAAGAAGGCGGAGCCACTTGATAAACTACTTCAAATGAAGGGAGAGGCTCAGACCACTCAAGGTAGAGGACAATACCGAGGAGGTATAGGAAGCAATCCTAGTGGTCAAAGCTGAGGACAAGAAAAGAAAGAACAGTCCAGTCAACAAAATTGGCACGGAAAAGGACGAGGTCCATGGAGAGGAGGTCGATCGAGCAACTCATGTTGAGTGCTTCAAGTGTGGCAAGTGTGGCCATTATGCGAAGGACTGTTACTCAGGCAAGTGTTTCAATTGTGGTAAGGTCGGACATTTTGCAAAAGATTGTCAATTTGAGAGTAGAAAAGAAGAGACGATTAATCTCACAAAAGAAGGAAAAGAAGAAGCGACATTGTTGATGATGGCGCGTAGCTCGGGGTTTGAGCATAAGCAAGTGGAGAATTCGGCAAGAAGACCGAGTAGCATGGAGAATTCAGCAAGAAGGCTGAGTAGAGTTGATAACTCAACAAGACAATCGAGTAGCGTGAATAGCTTGGCAAGACAACCAAGTAGGTTGCATAAGGATGGTGAGACATGCAAATAGCCCATACAAGGTGGTGGAGCATGTAGATACCCCGGACAATATGGTGAGCATGAGGCTAGCTCAATTAACTTGGTAGGGCGCCTACATAGCTCGGTTAAGTTGATGGAGCAAGTAGAGTACTCAGATAGCTCAATGGAGCATGTGAAAAGCTCAAGTAGCTCCTCCTTTGCAACAGAGAATTGAAAAGGAGTTTAGAGACAATTCAATTCTACAAGCAAGCGTAGAGAGAAGGAAACGGACTTTGCAAAAGTGGCGCTTGAAACTTGAACAAAATGTTTCAAGTTTGCAAGAACAGTTGCAAGTTGAGAAGGATCTGAGAGCTGCACTGGAGGTGCAAGATGAGAAGTGGCGACTTGAAATGGATGAGGAGATTGAGCACAACAATACGTGGGTGTGATCTGATCTTTCAAAAGGAAGTCGACCTATTGACAAGAACTCAGTTAACGACAAGTCGGCCACAAAGACAAAGAACCCAATGAGTAACAAGTCGGACAATGAGAAGAACAAGTCTGCCACTAAGAATGCAAAAATTGAGAGAGCAAAGAACAAGTTAGCCACAGGGAAAGCGAAGTACAAAGTGAAAGCGAAGGCAGCACTGAAGAAAGTGAAGAACTTAACTATTCATGAAAGGGACAAGTACAATGTGAGAAGAGTTATTGATCATGGAAAGCCGGGATAAAGAATAAAGGAACGAAGACGGAGAATAAAAGAAACATTTAAATTTACGGGAGAGTTTTGTTGGGTTTTTAATAAACTTAAATGTATTAGCCATTATGGGTAACTAGTCATTGTAAGAAACTAGCTGTTGTGGGTAGTTAATGCACTAGCTGTTGGAGTCTGGGTAATTAATAAGTTAGCCATTTATAGTTGTTTATTGCCGTTAAGAGTACAACGGTCAGAAAATGTGAGTCTATAAATTGTATTGTGTATTGTATGAATAAACAACAACAACAAGAGGTGAATAAAGTCAATAAGAACAACATACAACTAGACAACACCAAATCTAGCAACCATTACAATTCATTAAAAATGTAAATACCTAGTCTCATGCTTGAGGTGTCAATTCTCAACATGAGTGGGTATATTAGAGATTCTACATTGACTAAATATATGATTTGGCAAGCCTTACTTTAAAAACTGATTTTTTGGGGTGAATAAACCACAAATGTTAAGAAAACTATATAATTTGTGAGAGCAATTGATTTCACCAAACTACCTGCAATTTAGATTCAAAGTCCTCCGGTGACCAGTGCATCAAACTGCATTCATGATTCAGTTCAAGTTCTCCAGCCACAACCTGCAAGCAAGTTAGCATGGAGAAGAGAAGATTTAAGAAAGACCCACACAAATGTCATAGCTAATATTGATTTCAAATTGAATCTGTCATCAATTGAAAATAAAACCAATTAAATGATTTTAACCAATCCTATACATCATGATCACGGTTTCAATCTGACTTTTTATGTGGTGAAATGAAAAACGCTCAAAATGAGCCTATTCAGACATGGCTTAACAAGAGATTCTAATAGTAGTCCATAAGGGTATCAAGTCAATTGACTGCTTTGTGGTGCTAAATCACAGTCAAGTGAAACGTTCAGGTCAATGATTATTAGTTTAAAAAGACAAGAAGTGCACCTCACCATTGTAGGGTTTCAAGAAAGTCAAATAAACACAAACTCTGATGGACAGAGAGAGGGTGCTTCCATGACTAACCAATGACCATAGGTCGTAAACTTATCATCGAACCAAGCCTCGTGCTCATCAATTTCACAAGTAACCACTAAATATTTGCATATAATGAAAGTTTAATAAACCTATTATAATACATAACTATCTTTGCATCAATATTTTCAGTTAAGGTGGATATAATATACATTTTCAGTTAAAGTGTTTACATATTCAGTTAAGGTGGCTCTAACCACCAACACTAGCACAATCATTAATGTCACTGTGATTACGGTGGGAATATGTATGCAATATACATAGGAAAACAAAAGCAAAAAACCCACCCCTCCAGCACCAGCAGCCATTGCAGGAGCAATGAGAACACTAGCCTTCTTCAAAATATGAACTGCCTCAGGAGTACACGGCATGTTTGAACCTAGGATTCAAATTCAACAAGTCAATTCCACTAGTTGAAATGAGGAAGAAGGAAGTGGAGGCGGGGGCAGCATGGGGACAGTATTGCATTTGCATCTTAAGAGAACAACTACCTTCAACTAGTACACGACAACCTGAATTGACCAAATTAATGGCATCAGATTGATTAATTTCATTCTGTGAAGCACAAGCAAATGCAACATCACACCTTTCATTCCATGGCTTTGCTTCATCGTAATATTTGGACCGAGCATAGGTTTTTGAATAGTCCCTACATATTGTCAATTTATGAACAAGGACAGTAAAATTATATAAAATCGTAAGCAAAAAGCATAAACAAACAAGAGAAATGATACAAACCGCAAGCTTCTTTGCTGAGCTTTGATGTCTCTCAAAAATGATATTTTCATGTAGTCAAATCCATCTTCATCAAACAAATACCCTCTGGAATCTGACAAATGCATTTGTTAAAAAAGTACTCCTTGAAGAGACAGGATACACAAAGGTACTCAAAGTTATAAGACAGTGAGAATCTTAGACTTATTTACCAAGCATAAAATTTCATTTTTTCTAAAATAAAATAATACAGACAGCCTCCTAGTACATGCAGTAACCCCCTATATTCATAAAAAAACGATATTACCTGATACTGAAATAGGAAGAGCACCATAAGCAATTAGCTTTTCTAAAACATGCATTGCGATCTTTCCAGAACCACTCACAACACATCTACAAGAAATTATAAATTATAATTTATAAAAGTATTTCAGTAACATGAATGAGTGAAATCAAAGTAACAAATTTCACAATACATAATTGTCTTAAAAAAACTAACAAGTTAGCAAAAGAAATTACTGAAAATGGGAGTTTCCAAGTCTCTAATATTGTTGGAATTTTGAATTCAAGAAAAGAATATTATATCAACGTGAAAATAAAAGATTTATATCCTCGTAAGGATACTTAATTATAAAAATAATGATGGTCAGAAAGTTAGAAGCACTAAGATTGAACGTCAGTAGCAACAGTGTTTATGAAATGGTCTAAATTTAAATAGAAACCTTAGTCCTTTAAGTTCTTTATTCATGTCAGCAAGCATGAGCTGGGCAAAGAAAACCTGCAGAAGGACATGCCAAATTTGTTAATTTAATTACTTGAAACAATAGATGCAGAGAACCTTTTATGATGATCTTGGACAGAATGCTCTTGTATGTTACATGCCCTTTATTCTGAAAAGATTTTAGTCAATAATGGTTAGGGATTAGTCTTATTTTTTTATTGAATATATGCACAAGAAATTGACACGACCTGCCATAAAAGGTTATCTCATACACAAATACCAAAACATAAAGGGACAGAAAATGAAAGGCTACATGGGTTACGTTTCATACTTAATCACTCAAATTTTCACATCTAACCATGCATCCACAGAGAATAAGAATTAAATATTGAAATTACCAGACCGTAGCCAGTAGCTTCAGGTCGAAGACTGGAACCAGACCAAAATATTCTTGGCCCTGTAAAACTTCCCTGCATAAGTAAGGCATACACATGAAAAATAGCCAGCAAAAGAAAAACAGTTTTCTTTTCTGCCACAAATGCTAACATGTTTGTAAACTGATTAGACATGTTACAAGTAGCACTATACATGATGTTTCAGTTCAAGATATGTAACATTCTTTTCTGCAAAGTAAAGCAATGATCCCAAGCCCATAAAGGCAAAAAACAACCAGTTCTTTTACTGTTAGATTTGGCAATTAAGTCCATAGTTGTCAATTTCGGATAGAAGAGAAGAGCATCCAGTCCCAAAATCACCATATGGGATAGCACATAGAAAGACAAATGTTATTTTAAATATTTAAATATAATTTGTAATTAAAATATTAAGGAATTATAACTAATAGTTGAAACACACAACATAATAACCACACAAGTTGAAAAATAAAAGAAATATGTAAAGAGGTAAAGACTCCAATTAGAACTTAGAAGACAGAAGAAAAATAAAAGACCAATGTCAATTTCATAGATGGAGGATAGAGAAAGCTAGATTGAGTGCTCTTTGCCTGCAGTGCTGTTATGTCTCATGTTTGTTCTTATCTTATCAGAACAGAAATGTAACAGTTCTTGTAAAAGAAACACCAGCATCAGAAACGGTGGTAGTGAGGGTTTTTCTTTACATCAACAGTTGTGGCAACAATGACAATAAATTTCTGGGATAAAGGCTTCAGGTCATAGTCGTGATTCCTGGAACACCACACATTACTATTGTGCCACAATAGGGAGTTTTCAGTAATAACGGGGAATAAGTTACATGGATCAAACAATGTTGTAAAGTTGGTTGTATCATAAATCATGTCTATAAATTAACCCTTCTCGATGGTTTTGACTCTAATATTTTATTCATCTCTAGTGGTTAGGCTATCCACCACCATATCTACTCAGCCAGCAGGGGCTTCTGAAGATCTTCTTCATGCATACCCAACCCAGCCCATTAGAACTTCTACTGGTCCTCTAAAGGATGAGAAAGAAATAGGGAAAAAAAATGTAAACCCAATCTACATCATGTATGACAGGATAGACAAAAGGAAAATACAAGTGGGCCCAATATTTGGCATATATATTTGAAGAGAGGCAAGAAAGGATAAGAAAAGTATGAGGATGCTCAGTATTGAGATAGTTACTGGATAAGGGGAAATACATGTGGGATAAAGAATATCAAAGTGGGGTGAGCGGGAAGAATCAGTGTTTTAGGGAAGCTTCTATTAGTCAGAACAAGAGAATTATCTCTGTGTGAGGAGCTTGACTTTGGAATCCAGAGGGAAAGGGTTATTTACAAGGGTTACTTCTAATATTTCTTTATTTTCATAATGATATTTTCTGCTGCTTGGACTTGTACGTCATTTTGCTTCAAAGGTAATAAGCTATCGACTAAAGAGATTATGAAATTACAAAATATGTAGAAAATAAGGCTTACTTATCTATTCAATTTTTTATTGGTCATTAAGATTTATTATATAAATGTTAATACAAAAAGTGCATCAAGGAACTCGGATCTGAGGGATAAGCATGCAGGGGGGAATACATAAGAAAAAAGTAAATTATTAATGTTTCTACCAAATAGTTAGGATTTGAGAGTGTATGAATGAATTACCTGAAAATGACCAGCTAGACGTCTATACTGTCCAAAAAGATACCCCATTTCTCGAGTGCCAACACCCATTTCCTCGGATGGAAGGTCCTAATAGACATCCATCTCAACAATAATTCATGAAATAGGCCTTGAATGTGAAAAAGTTAAATCGATAATGAAGAAAAGTGTGCTTTTAGTTACCTTGTCAGGTCCCAAGTAGCGATACATCTCACTCATGAAACTTTGGCAAAATCGCATAATCTATCAAAGTAACAATTAGTCATTAGAAAACTAATTGAGCAGAGAACGAGTTGAATAAGTTGAAAATTCACCTCATTATCACTTTTTCCTTTTGGATCAAAATCACTCCCACCAGCTGCTCCTCCCAATTTGTATGGTGATAAGGCATTCTTTAAAGTCTGTAGAGAAGGATGTCATATAAACTATAAAGTGGTCCAACACAGAAGTCAAGCTCAGAATCTAGGTTCTTAACTTTTCCCAATATGTGACTCTCTGTATATTTGTCAAATTTAAACAAATAAAGGCTGTATATACATCCTTTCTCAACCAAACTCAAGACATTGTATAGTTAGTATTTTGAGTGAATAAAGGTTTTCTGTCTCAACCATTGTGTTTCCTTACAAAATGTACATAGATCACACAAGATAAAGGCATGTTAGAAACATTTCAATCCTTAATATTTATTTTGCCACATTTTAATGTATATATTCTCCTTTCAAAAGAAGGAAAGAAAAAACAGACTACTATCAAACAGTCCTACCAGTGACATCACATTCAATATTAAAAGATAATAAAAAAGAAAAAGGTGGCTATACCATGCTAATGAAATGAAAAAAGTAAGTGCATAACATATCTCCCAAATATAATTGACTAACAAAATCGTTTACGCTTTGCATTTTTGTGGTAGACAAATAGCAAAAGAAGCATAAATTGCTTCCAAGTCATGGAAAAAATGATAGTATTAAAATAGAATAAATTCTACAGAAGTTAAGTCATTAGTCATGAGAAATAATGTATTATATGTATACCAAAATTACTCATAATACCTGTTCAAAACCAAGGAACTTGGCAACACTTAAATTCATTGATGGGTGAAAACGAATACCACCCCTACATGGACCCATTGACTGGTTATATTGTACCCTAAAGCCCCGATTTACATGAGTCACGCCCCTATCATCCACCCAAGAAACCCTAAAAACAATCACTCTTTCAGGTTCCAACAAGCGCTCCATGATGTTAACATAACTGAAACGTGAGAATATTGGTGAGAAGAATCCAATACTAAAGCATTGTCTTTATCATTTGTGTATAAACAAATATAAAATTATAACCATTTGAATAAAACATACCGAGAGTTTTTTGCTATGACTCTTTCAAGGGCTTGAACTGCCTCCTGGACTGCCTGAATGAATTCAACCTCATGAGGGTCCCTTTTCAGAGTAGCTTCAAGAATTGATCCAGCCGTTTTTGACATGGCAACTTCAATTATAGAATTGTTAGACAATACTCAAGAACATAAGCATGTTTATAAGAAATATTACTTCTAATCAATTCTATATATTATTCCGCATGTAGATAACCAATATTTTTCAAGAAATTGATTGTCAACTCTAAAACAAACTCTATCACACAGCACAACAGAAATGAGCTGAAATTTACCATGGTAGTGATAACACAAATCTTGATTGTCAGATATCAAGATTACTTCTAATCAATACCATATTATTCGGTGTGTGGATAACGAACATATACTCATTTCAAGAAATTGACTATCAACAGAAAAATACAAATTCTAACACAAATTCTAACACTCAGAACAGCAGAAACGAGCTGAAATTTACCATAATAATATAATACAAATCTTGATTGTCAGATATCAAGATGATGCCTGATAAAATTCCACGTATTATTTAGTATGCAGATAACCAACGTATACCCATTTCAAGAAATTGATTATGTCAACTGTAAAATACAAATTCTAGCACTCAGAACAACATAAATGAGCTGAAATTTACCATATTAACGATAATACAAATCTTAATAGTTAGACAATACAAATCTTAATTGTTAGACAATACAAATCTTGATTGTTAACACTCCTTGATTGTCAGATATCAAGATTACTTCTAATTAATTCCATATACTCATCTCAAGAAACTGACTACTTCAACCGTAAATAAAAACTATATCACTCAGAAGAAAAAATGAGAAGAAACATATCGTAATAACGATAATACAATCTTGATTGTTAGATATATATGGTAAAGAGAAAAAAGAACTAAAATTATATGTATCATTTACACTGAGGTCAGGGATTAAGAACCAGATCCTCTAATACAGCACTATATGAAAGGAGGAAACAGTAAGAGAAAAGGAGATGAACCCAAGAGAAAAAGTTGAGAGAGAGTCTGAAAATGGTCTATTCCGTTTCTAGTAGAAAATGAAATAACCCTATTGTCTGACCACAGCTCCGAATATAAAAGGAAACTGTGTATGGTATACTGTTGCAGCTGTAGTTCAGTTGTAACAGTACAGTTGAGCAACTAACTAAACAGTTAAACTGATCTGCTGGTTAATTCTCTTGGCTAACAGAATGAGTGTGCACATACCATGTTTTTAAGCTAACAACATACAACTCCAGGATACAGTCAGCATACAGATACAGTTGTAAACAAAATCTAAAACTAATATTATATTATTCGGTAAGAAAAGGAGAAAGCAAGCATTTGAAATTAAAAGTGTCTAGGGAAACTAAGTTTTGTAAAGCAACCATTAAACCAGTGGATGGAACAAAATAAAATTAATAAAAGGGTTGTATGCCATAGGATGCTTTGAAATCACTCAGTAGTTTAACCACTAAAGGAAGTAGCATAGTAGTTTACAATATCTAACAAACAACATAATGCTTGCACTTCATGAACTAAAGATCATTTGAAATGTTGAATGCAGAAGTGAAGCATATTCTTATTATCCTATGTAATTGATTGAATGCATCTATTTTGAAACACAACTAACAAATATATTTTTTATAAAACTATGACCAGAAAATAAAATGAATAGGGGAAGGGCACAACAGATGATTCAAGTCAACTATTACAAAGCAGAATATACAACCATTATAATTTGAAAAGAATAAAAGTATTATCTGTACATAACAGTTATTGCAGCATTCTGAGATGGCCAACCTTTTACATAAATAGGCTTGTCAACCACAATTTTATCTTTGGAGGCCATTTGAAGACGTAGAGCCTCTTTGTGAAGCAAACTATTATTGTGTTCTTCCAGGGCACTCATCTGCATGTTTCGGCTGCCCTCATTCCCATAAGGATTTCTTCTATGCTTCCGGCCATACTCCCTGCAGACAGAGCAGAAAATCCTAGGTGTCCCTTCCTTCACATCAACATAAGCCCATTTATAGGTGTCTGCCCATTCTTCTCTCCATCTTTTGACAACCTTCTTCTTCCTTTTCACCTGTTGGTTCTTGGACATATCTTGAGAATCATTACGAATTTGAGAAACCATCCCCATCTGCTTGCTCTCACCATGTTCTTCAGCAGAAGATTCCCGCATTGGTGCACCAATTAGAGCACCATTACCAAATGAAGGGTCATCCTCCCCAGGTCCAATCTCCAAATCAATCTCCTCACCAAGCTCTCTCACAACCAAGTGATGTCGCTGGCTTTGCTGAATCAAAGTCATATCATCCATTGAAGAATTCATCCCTATTACTCCACTCATAGGCAACAACATTCAGCATGACAGCCCTCTCGAACTAAAAATTATTTGCTTTCTGTCAAAACAAATACATCAAATCACCAATTTACCTATTTAAGAGTTAATGGATCAAACAACAAAAACTCATTTACAGGATAACAATATGCTACACTGCATTGCACAATTGAGTTGGATTAGACCCACAACAACAACTAACCTACAACGCAAAGAAATCAAAACAGTGGTACTGTCTGGGCCAGTCTTCACCTCTACAAACCGCAATTAACTCAAAAATCCCAAATATGAACATCATTTCTTGTAATCAGGCAACATTTAACAAACTCACTCAAAACCTCCCTCAACCATTTGAATTGACAATCTTTAAAACCCCAAGGAACAGCATGAACCTCAGAAACCTCACAAATACAAAAGGCAATAGCCCACAAACTCCAAAAGTGATGGAGAAAAAAAAAAAAACCTTTTTTCGCCAAAGACCCACAAATGATAATTAAATTTGCAGAAATACTAAGAAGTTGAAAATGACCACCGAACTCAAATACCTTCAGGAATTTAACGAAAGTGACAGACTCAAAAGGCGCAACTTTTGAGCATCTCGTGGTTGGAGTGAGATCAAACAGCGAGTTTGAAACAGTGAAAGAAAGAATCTTTTATTCGAAATTGAGGTTGGAGAGTGGAGTGGGATGATGAGTGGAACAAAAACGTAGTTGGGAGTTTGATGATTGTTTCTGGGACTGTTTCTTTTGCTGGGAATTTCAGAAACCAAAGAGAGTGGGACGAGTGAGGAGTGACGAGGATATACGCATCATCACCATCATCATTATCATCATGTATGGATGGTGATGTTATGTGATGTGATATGATGTGGATTGTGCGCGTGATCATCATCCATCAGTGTGCAAAGTGCCACGATCGCGATGTTATTCCAAAAGAAAGTAGAGACCGTCTTAATGGAGATTGACACACGTAATTGGATCGGCCATGGATGAATTTTTAAAATCCGCATGCATTGCTTCATACGAAGTAAAAGAATTTTCGTACATAAATGCCTTTTTCAGAAATGTTTTTTCTAGTGAAATAACTTTCTTATTTTAATCAAAATTTGTATTACTAATAAATATTTTCACATGGTTTATGAGAATATTGAATATCTAAAATAATTATTTTAAAATAAGCAAAATCATTTTTTAACTCTGCCCCAGATGTTATTTTCCGACCAAGTATTCCCAATTGTAATGAAAAAGAGTGAAATGTTTTAACGAACAGTTTACTTTATAGGTTAGAGACTATTGAGACATTATGATTCATAAAATTTCTAAAACATTTTTTAAGATGATTAAATAGAGAGAGCATTCTATATTATAACTAGTTCAATGTGGAAACCTAATCTATGTGGGTAAATAAAAAGTAGAGAAATAAAAGAGAAAAAGAATAAAAGAAATTATACTTCCATACATGAATAAACTTCTAAAAGGTATTGAATGAAATTAATTTTTAAGATTTATATAACTACAAAAAACAAATGCTGTTATATCTTCGATCAAATATAGAAAATGATTAAATTGTTTTTTTAAATAAATAATATAACAGAATAATCCTTGAACTATAAATTGCTAGTCAATTTCACTACTTTATTTTAACTAAACAAATCTCACATTTCAACGTTTTTAACAGTTCATAAAAAACCTAATTTCACCTCTAGGAGAAACAATTGTTCAAAGTGAAATGTATCAAATCAAAGTTGGATTAAATAGCGAGTTCATTGGATAATAAGATGAAAAAAAAAAAGCAATTAGATTGGATTAGTTATTCTAAAATTTAATTTCAATTTAATCACTCTTATCTTTTGACCCTTTAAATTATTATACGAACAGAAATTTAACTAAGAAAAACAGCAGCAAATTATGCTCGTAATTAAAATTTGAATCATACTTAACCCACGACTTAAATATTACGTCTTTACAAAAATGAATATTGCGATTTCAGTTAATGTAAAAATTTCGTTTACATTTTGCCTCTGAAAATTTTAAAACTAATAAATCTTTCAGATTTTGTTTTTTCTAAGTAAAATAATATACATAAAAACAAAAGGAAGGACAGCCTGAGCTAAAAAATATGGCAGACCTATAGCTATAATACCAAAAAAGACAAAATTTCATTTATACACAGATAGATGGCTCTACCAATAAATAGTATGAAAAAGAGCATACCCAACCTACACAAAAATTCATCTAAACTGCACATCGTGTATCTCCCAAAAGTTCTTAACCTTCATCAATATAGAACTCTTGCACTCTCATCATTTATTATACGAGTTTGCAAAGTCCGTGATCCTTCGTTTAATATTCTGCAAAAAAGCGAGAACAAAGAAGCGTTAGGAACATGTACAAAGAAGCAATAAAACTAAGCAATTATGAGAGAAGATAAATAATTACCTCCAATTCCAAATGAAGAACAACAAATATTTTCTTCAACCTTTTGTGTCTCTGCAAGTCCATCATGCTCACAAGTTAAAAAGATATATTACTATATACAAGGAGAGCTATACAACATGAATGATGAAACACCAGGAGGAAAAAAAACTTCAATATTCCAAACACAAACTCTTATTAAGCAAAAGATAAATCACTAATTAGTTTAATGTTAAACTCAACTAAATTACATCAAGTCGAACTAGGGAACTGGCAGTCAGTTACCACTGCTGTTAACGGAATACAGGTTGCCATTTAATATAATAAGACTAACCAGATAAAGACATCCACGTCAACTAGGGTATTAATTTCCTCGTGTACAATCACTTTAAATAAACACAAATTCCTTCAAGATTATCGTATGCGTGATTTAGAGAGTACAAATATTTTCAAACACTATATCATCCAAAACAGAAAGGTAAATGAATGAGATTATATAGAAAAAGCTTAAGCGTGTCAGTGTTTTGAGAAACTGTTAAATGCAGACAATGATGTATTAAACATGATTTGTCCAACTCTCTGCCACAATTATACAAAATACTGCATCCATTGAATGGAGCAAAATAGAACATACCGGTTCACAACGTCGAAAGGATTCCTTCAGCTGTCCCAGAAGGTCATAATATCTATCCGTATCCCTGGCTTTAGCATGTTCTAAATCATCACCCAGTTTCTGAAACTCGTCCCTATAAATTATGGGTAGCGGTGTTAAACAGAACATCAGACAGGTAATCAAACTAAATGTCTAAGAGAAGAAACAATGAAACCTTGATTTGTAAGGGCATTTACCTGTAACTATCCAAAATCTTGTGCAAGGAATTGTAACTTTCATATTTGTCACGGAATTCCTCGACATATTCTTTATATCTACCATTGCATAGGAAAAAATATATCAGATGACAAAAAGAGCAAGTGCAAAGGCGAGGAGTACCCTATCAGAACATGAACTACTCGAACAACAATGTAATTGAAAAAGCTTAAGATGCTTACTGAGAAAAACTCCTTATCGGACCCTTTAATTCAGGCTCATCCTTTTCGTATTTTGAATAAGAGCAACTATTTTCATCTGAAGATGACTCTCTCTTCTTTTGATCACTATGATTCCTATCAGCAAACCCAGAATCCTTTCCTCCGTCAGCGATCTCTTCCACTGAATTAGATGTTTGCCTTTTACTTTCTTTTGCAGGGTAGAAAACTATTCCCCCTTTACCGTCTTGTTGTTTAGATGCATTTGCAGGTATTCCTCTATTGCTTTCACTGCGACCTTCCAAGTCAGTATCTCGGTTCACTCCAGATTCATTAGTTCTATATTTACTACTCGTTTCTACCAATTTGTTTTGAGATCCAACTTCTGTATTATCAGCTTTCAAATGTTGTGAATGAGTCTGCATAACTCTAGAACGAGATTTTGTTGAATCCTCAAAATGATTATCTGAGTTCTTTTTGTAAGTGCTGTCCAAATTACTGGGAAAACCCGAATTTACAAAGGCTGAGGACTGTTTTCCTGAATCTGAATTTGCCTTCAATGATGGTTTTACTCTAGTGATATCCAAATTCCTATCCTCTGACGTGTTTCCTTTCTTTTCCAACTGTTTAAAGGAACCTTTTCGTTCAAATTGCTTTGCAACATGAGTTTCATCTGGAGTGGACTCACGAAGTTCACCCAACTCCAAATCTGAAAGCTCTCTTTGAAGAGATACACCTTGCCCATTAGTTACAGGGGATTGATCAAGAATCATTCTGTTGCTTTCCTTAGGTGATGTTCCCAAGTGGGACTGTGAACTTTGACGGCGTTCCCTTGATTTACCAACCATTTCACCTTGTTCTTGGTAATAAGAATCCATAAATAGTGGCTCTTTGCTTCCATTACTACCATCCCTGGGATTCCTTGAAACCTTTTTCTCAGAGGCATTAATATCTTCATGTGATGCATCTTTATGAGATTTATCTTTCTGCACGGAAGAAGCTTCACGGGCAGGGAAGTCATTTGCTGAGTGTTTTTTGCTGTGCCTTACACTTTCGCCTTGTTTGTCTGATTTTTCCCATGAGTAGGAAGGGTTTTCCAAAGGGGTTTGAGCTGAGGACTTTTGTGGAAAATCTGAACTAGATTTCCCAGGAAATGCTCGATTGGGTCCCTTTTGTAAGCCAACACTCAAATTCGCTTGTCTGTCAGCTCTGTTCAACACTTGTACACTAGGTCCCTTACCAATGTCTTCAGTAAATTCATAAGGAGACAAGTTCCGAGAATTTTTTAATGTCTGCGCATCAATACTGGGAGACATTTCTGCTTTCAACCTCTTTGCAGATTTCTCATCTACATTCTTCACATCAGAAACCCTCTTATGTTTACCTTTAGAGAACCTGTCCGAGCTGTCAGACTGTTCATGCCTAGAGTTATCTTTAACATCATTTTCTTTTTCATCAAACAAACTCCCTATATAATTTTGGCGTTCCTGGAGTTGTTCATAGTCAATTGAAAATGGTCTTGCCTCTTCTGCATATTTTCCACCTCTATTTGGAATGGTAGCTGGAGGTAGATCCAATTCAGCTTCCGGTTCCTCAGGTAAGTCCTTTTCAATTTCAATTGGATCAGATTCATTACCATCTTGCTTCTCATCAACCTCATTCTGCATTGATCTTCCATCAGGAGAGTTTCCTTGAATGGGTAAGGGCATCCTTTGATCAGAGACTTCGGCTTTTTGTTTTGACTCTTTTTCATCATCACTAGTCATAATATCTACATCCTCATCTGAACCCTCCAGTCCCTCCTTGCTGCTAGAAGATGCATCACTTTCACTCTCACTACTACTCCCGCTCCCTGATCCAGCAGGACTTCTGCTCCTACTGTGGCTTCCACTGTCAGTGCCACTATCACTGCTGTCACTGTCACTATCACTGTCGCTACTATCACTGGAGCTGCCTGCCTGGCCTTCACTGTGATCAGAACCTTTTTTGTCACCAAGAATATCAGGTGAAGTATGTTGGGCATCAATTTTTTCCAAACTGTTTGTATCTTCTTCCACTTTGGATTTTACATTAACCGTTTCCTCCATATCAACATTTGGAACTTTTTCTTCAGATCCTCCCTGTGGGGCTGATGTCTGATCATGAAACTCTTCACGAGTAGGCATCTGGCTGTGACTATCATCAGGAGAACTGTAACAAAAAATATAGACCTTAAATGCACGAAGGGGCCCACAAAAGTGAGATACTTGTTGTACTGGTCTATTTAAAAATTTTTTAAAAATAAATAAAAGGCACCTTCCACTTTCGATCTGAGGCTTATTTAAGCTTTCCAAATCCACTTCCGGTTTCAATATATACCTTCCTGGAGCTTGATATTTTGCAATCTGAACATCGACATTAAATGAAATATTAGACAACAAGAGTATCATAAAACAATAGACTCAAAAAAACCCACCACTTACCTTTTTTATTATTGGCTCAATTTTCTTTATGGAATTCGGAAGTGTGTCTCCAACAGCTTTCTCCAAAGCCTATAAAATAAAGGGGGAGGCAGTTAGGAAGATAAATTAGATGAATCAAAGTTAAAGAAATTAAAAATAAGCCTAAGAAGAATCAATTCATGGACCCTCTACAGCACCTTCAAAGTCATTCCACTAGGTTTATCCTTTAGAAGAGAAATTAGCATGCCCTGCAAATCTGCTGGTTTAGACCCATTAGGCCCCTTGCCTCCTGGTGTGTTCCTCACAGCATTGTTTGTCCTGGTAGAGATTTCTTTCTCAGAGAGAACATTAGTATCTTGTTTACCTGTCATTTGTACAGGCATAGCATCCTCAAAGCTCTTAGACATATTTGCAACTACCGGTGGGGAGGAAGGAACAGCAAAAGGATCTGGTGGAGATGGAAGAGGAGAGGAATTTCTGCCCTTGGTATTGGTATTAGTAGAAGTCAATCCAGATCTATGGGAAGATTTTGGGGGTCCACCAACTATTAAAAAATATTCCATACATTACGGATAAATTACATGAGCTAACAGAAATTTATAAGGAAGGTTTCAATACTGGTAAGTGATGCTATCTCGAGATTGATTGAAACTATGTCGGAAAGATGTAAACTTCAATCACCTTGAAGGGTTTCCACTTTTCTTTTCTTAAGTGCAGCAGCCTCTTTCTTCTTATTGTAACTCTTCCATGATGTAGCTGGACAAGGGAGGTACAAGGCTATTTAGAAAAATAGTTAAATATAATTTTTATTAAAATAAAGACTGTAAAAGTAAAAAGCCTTGGCAGAAGAAAATATAGTGGGGATACCCATGTAATCATGCTCAATATATAAATTAAAAAAAAAAAAAATCTACTTACTCAGCTCAATGAAATAAGAGAATAACAATACTCTGGAAGTGTTACAGGAAAAATAAAACTGTAAAATACAAGAAACAAAAGAAAAATACAAGAAACAAAGAAAAGTTACCCTCAACAGCTGCTAATGCCTTTAACTGACTTTTCATAGGCGGGTTCCCTGGCTCTAAGACAATGGCTCTGTTGGAAACAACACAAATAAATGAAAAACTGGCCAAAAGAAGAAAACAGGGTAGGGGGGAAGAGGATGAATACACCATAAACAATCACTGTGGAATAAAAGAAGAAAATTCATTGAATGACAAGAAGAATCTAATCAACCAATTTAGAAAAGAAACAAAAAGAAACAGATGAGTTGATTGATTTTAACATTAGAAATAGAGTATATACTGACCAAGAACCTCTGTTACATTTGGCTGAGTATAACGCCAACTAAAGTTCATTTACTGTTTTAAGAGAAATGTTGAGTTGAGACTATGCAAGTACTCTAATTTACGATAAAATATTTTCTGTTTCCTGTACATGTTCCAGAAGTATTTGTAATTATTAGAATATATTGTACAACCATATTTCCTGCCTTCTCATTTATTAGGGTTAGCCAACATATTAACATTAGAGCTTGAATATTCTGAATCACAGAATAATATGTGAAAACCATTCCTCATATTTCAAGCAAATAAAGCTTTAATAGAATGTTGGTGTCATTGTATGTCGTAACGTTACATAATTGATTAGTACAAGGGCAGGAAAATGGACAGATTAACATCAACTCGTATCCTTGGATCTGAACCAAGAATCAAGAAGACTGCAAACCCGAGAAGAAAAGATATGATGAAACCTCTCTAAACTCCAGGGATTCAAGACTCTCAAAAGTCAGTCCAACACCTACAATTATATTACTCTCCCTCCCTCACCCCTATTATTTTGGTTCAAGCTCCCGTTCAACAAATTATTTAGAAGCTCCACCAAACTGAGCGCTGCAAGACAACTGAACTGCTGTGTAGTAAATAGCAAACTGGGCCAGAATCTGTTCCCCCTATGCTCACATATATTGTTTGCCTATAATATAAATTCAATCCACTATAGACATTTATAATGTAGAGCTTGTAAAGGATAGGGCAATTCTCACAACTCTTGGTTTTAAGGTTGAGTAAGACCTAACCAAATTCAAGATGGTACCGCAGTCTATCACAGATATGATAGTGGGCAACCTTTAACTATCAAAAGTTCTACCTAACCAGACAGCTTTACCAGGGCAATATTAAAAAAAAAAAATCTACTTAGCCCTGCAGCTTTATTAGTGGAATCTACCTTGTCACGTGGTGCAATAAATCGTCACGCTTTAGATGTCAAAATTCTAATCCAAATGAGGCCTGTGTGTTGATATCTCACATCTATTATAGTTGACTCACAGGTATTGCAGAGCACAGAAAATGGAAAAAAACCAATAATCTACTATACCACATAGCAAATAGCCTCGCATAAGAGTTGAGGTCACAGTGGTTCAAATATCAGGTTGCATGCCAAAATCACAGCGACCATGACAACCACAATAGCAAACACAGAATCATAATTTTGGATCCAAGGAATCCCTAATGTAATAGCCCTACAATGTTGTTGTAACGGATATTTATAAACATTGTGGAGCTTATAAATGCTTGAATTATTTTATCAGCAGACATTAGTTATTAATGTTAGTTTTTGTTAGTGGGAGGACTCAAACTTAGAACCTATCCCTCCCTCCCTCCCTTTCACTTTTAGCTGAGTCAACCTTATATCCCCTTATAAAGGGTTGAGTAATTCTTGCTTCATGAACTCAATTTTAGGATCCAGTTAAGTCCAACCCTAACTCAATAACATCTACTATCAAAGCCCATAACTCGTCTTACGATTTCCTTTTATTTAATAAATTGCAATGAAATCTGAAAGAAATAGAAGGTGTAGCAAGCATAGATAAGACTTACAAAAAACTAAGCAACAAAAGTTCAAAACTCTAGCTTCAATACTATTACCCTAGTGGTTGTTTGAAATTTGGACTTGGACCCTCTAATGAATAAGAGTGACACACGACTAATCATGCATGAGGCTCTAGCATCAACCATTAATTTGCCACCAATAATTGATATTGCTTACTTTACACTAAAAAGTGAATTGCTGACTTTATGTATCAATTGACTTTTATTGCATACCTTCAAATTCTGAAAATACTTTAATAGATTGCTCCACGAGATACCATAGAACAAACATATTATTCTTTTTGAGCATAAGTGTCATGAGCATTTTCTTATAAATGCAAGCAATAACAAATTAATAAGGAAAAATACGAAAGATCACTGAAAAGACAAGGTTTTCAAAGGATAAGCGCATAATATGAAGTTCATGAGGTAAAAAGTAAGGAATATCCCCAATTATGGTGGCTACATACTTGCGAGACTTCATTTTGCGTTCAGCTTCCTCTGACCGTCTTTTGACATGATTCTTGGTCGACTCATCCAAGATACGCTGCACGTTCAGTTTGCGCCAGGCACATCCAGATTCAACAAGCAAACCATTACCTTCTTCACCACTCTTACGCTCTTCGTAAATATCACAGAGGTCACCCAATTCCCTTGACCACGTAAACCTGTACTCCTTCCCACCAACATCTATAATCTGACACAAATAAAACATTCATTCCAAACTACAAATCAGAAATAACTTAACAAAAAACCCAAAAGCACAGAAACAGAAGACAAAAGTAACCTGATTTCACTCTCCAATAGAGACAACATTGGTAAGTTTAAAAGTCGGTGATTTAGCATATATCATTGCAAACTGTAGCAAATTAGGAACACAAACACACAAGTAAACAAACAGACCCTCCGACTTCCTAGTAGGACTATCATTACAACACTGTTCAAAATGAAGTAACGCTGATACAGATTTAGAATCAGTAAAATTCAATTTCCGTGCATGAATTTCACAAAAACTTCACAGTATGCATACATTTCACAATATGCATACATTTCACAAATAGACGTATAATTTCAAATTCAAATTCTGTTTTGAATTATGAAAACGCGATTACCCTAGTCTATATTGCCATTACTCTCCATAACGTTTGCTTTTTTACTCCAAATAAACTTAAATGAGCATAACTAACAGCCAACAAAAAAGAATAAACAAACACTTCAACGTTCGATTCGATGCAATAACCAGTCGAATGCTGAAAACCAAACAAGTAGAGCGTAAAGCGTTACGTTTCCGCCTGTATTGTGAGGATTGGGGCCGAACTTCATACGCGCAGTGCCGCCCTGTGACTCCACGCGCCTGATCTCCTCCACGAGGTCGGGTGCAAGCCGTATGATCATCGAAAATGCAAGCGGGTTGCTGCCGGATGTCAGGCTGAAAGTCTCCTCCACCGCTGCCGTCGACGCCGTCTCCTTCGCGGCGTTGCGGGAGGATGCGCCAAGGGAGGGGCGCCGTCCAGGAGCGGATGAACGGTGAGGCGCCGGAGGAGGAGGGAATGAGCGGCGGTTGGGGGCGCCGCGGCCGATCTTGGAGGAGCCGCCGCCGCCGTACATGTCGGGATTGCCAGTTGCGTTGTTTCGCCTCCGAGATGTTATGATGATGATGAAGAACGCACCACTATGCGATAAAAAAAAATGAAAATACCACAGCAATAAATAATAATACAAATTTATCTCTTATCTCCAATTTTTCTCTCACTCTTTTCTTTCTTTCACTCACTCTAATGCCTCTACCAATTGGATGATGTCCTTCTTCTTTTACCCTAATTTGCTTTTTGTAGGGAGGCAAAATTTCACTTGTTTGCATCTTTCATTGTAATTACGAACATTGTAATTGCATTTTTATTGAATAAAAATAAAAGAAAACTATGAAAGTATAAGTCATATATATGGATACTTCATGTAATATGAAATCTCTTAAAATTATCTTTAGTGGAAAAATATAGTAGATAGTTTCACTAAATAAAAAAAATAAGGTTAAATTATTTTTGTAGTTTTTGTATTTGTTTAATAGTATCAAATTGGTCATCTAATTTTTCGTTATTTCAATTTGGTTATAATGTCTTATAAAGTGACTCAATTTAGTCATATCCGTTTAATTTAAATAAACATAGTTAAGATAGTAGTGAGGTGGCAAAATTGAACTAATATGTCTAAGCTTTTAAAAGCGGGGTGCAGTTGATGTGGCATAAGCAGTAAGTGGTATTCTATTTTTGTAAAAGTTAAATGTGAAACCCTAATAAATGTTGTTGGGGTTCCTAAATTCATTATGTTTTCTCTCCTTTTTGGTTTTGTTGCTCTTGTCAATTCCTGTAAGCATTGTCCCCAGTTTGTTGTGTTCCTCTCATCAATTCATTTAGGCTTGGTTATTGTGAGGCATGTTCCACATTAACTCATGTAGGTCTTGCACATGTTCAGGTTCAGATAATCAAAATCGTTGCGTCTCCTCACATGGTGATGGCTGAAGGGGGATTAAGTGTAACTCCTGTTTGCCGATGTGGAGAGGTTACAGTGATGAGAACTATCAGAACAACTAGGAACCAAACTACAAGGTTAGATTCATTTTTGTTCTTTTTTTAATTATTGATTGAAAATAATGTTTATTGGTTTGTTGTTCCTTTGATGAACAAAGAGGAAATGAATAATATGTTGGGTGCAATTATTTCAAGTGGTGTATTGAATATGATATTGACGAAAGAGATGATGTTATCTTTATACATTTAGACTCATAAGGTCACGGTTCTACCGATTTTCCTATCAACCGAGTTAATTCTCATATTCCAACTAAAAAATATCCCATCTAAACCAATCCCCTTACATAGTAACCTCCATCGACAATCATGATTAAATATCATATTCTATATGAGTTGAGATACCTATTAGAATGTGGATAATTCCCTTTTCGAGTCCTTACTCAATATATATTTACACACAATAGTAAAATGGTCCCATCATTAGGAGTTGTTCCACCTTCATCAAACAAAAACATTCATTATCACACTCAACAACACACCAATAACATGTATATATATATATATATATATATATATATATATATATATATAACTTTTTCAAGTTAAAACATGCAATAATAGCCATTTGACTCCTACCTAATGCCCACAAGTGTCGCTCAGCAAAACTTAAATAGAGGTGCCTCAGGAAGAATTGCGCTCAGTGCCAAGTAAATGGTGTCCAACGACCTAATAAATGTCCACGGAGAGCACCCTTGGAGCTAATAGGATTTAAATGAAAGAGTCACGACCAACAACACTAGGTGACGCCCAATGGTGTATAAAATTTCTAAACTCCATCTTTGAGCTTTGGTTGAATAATTTGACACTTCATGAGCTATTTTGTACTTCGCAAACTTCATAATACCTTAAAAAATTAGGTTCTTGGCTCAGGGAGTGCCAAATTAGTTCAATTCAAATGTTTCATAGAGGAGTTCCTAATAGCAGGTACACCAATATTTTACAACCACAATATTAACTTTCTAATACCAATTTGAATCACACTTACTATTCGTTTTAGAAAACCATTTATTCCAACGAATCATACATTCATTACAATCAGTTCAATATCATTCTAAAACAAATTCATATACTAAATTCCTCATCAATAATCATTATACATATCACTATTCATCAATCCTTAATAAGAATATAATATAAAATTAGTTTCCATTGTCTTGGTTAAACAACTCCCTATCTTATAATTGCTCCTTAAAGTTATATTTCTCATTGATTGCTCTACTTACACACATAGAACTTTAATCAATGATCGTAATATATCTTTACAATCCTGACTGAACAAAGATTCAACTTAAACCTTTTAGTATCACATGCAAAACCTTATACCCATATGCAAAAAATTCTTAAAAGGCCAAAAGAATTGCAAAGATGAACTTATTATGTTTGAGATATTGATTGGGTAGAATTGTAGACATCGACTTATGGCAATTTAATGTTTCACGAAAAATGTCCTTTAACATTATTAGTTAGGGTTCACAATTTGGGATTATGTGTTTTACTTGATTAATTCACATGATTTTTGTTTGTATTCTCAATAAAGATCAAAACAAATCATTTAACATCATAACATTACTATTTCATTCATTTTTCGATGAAATTCAATCATGTCATGCACATTCATACACGAGCATTCATGAGCTTTTTTCATATTTTGTATTTTCTGCATATCATCATCCAATTTCATTTCTAATGGTTTTTTTTAGTTTAATCCATGTATTAGAAGTGTTTCACATGTTTAGATTGTGTGTAGGATAATCACAATATACATTGCACATGCACTGGTAGCTAAGACATTTCATCAAACACCACATGTGCATTTTAGTTTACTTAAGCATTTTATTAAACACTTTGCATTCGCACACATTCACATAAATTTAAGTTAATTTTAAAATCAATTTTAGTAGATTTTATATACACTTTCTCCAATTCACAAATCACATTCAAGAAACATTAATATTTCTTGCCTATCACAAGATTGATCCTCACCATACTATATTAGTTTGTGACAAAATCAAGTTTTGATTAAATACATCAATCTTCAAACAAATGAAGAATAAAGTCAAAGATCTATAGATAAGGTGGAGAAAATATTTTTAATAGATGGTAAATGAACTCGATTAAAAAAGAATTATATTTATAGGCTGACTTTTAATAATAAAATAATTGACTATCATAAAAGATCACTCCTGTTATTGACTATTTTATAGGTCCATATATATATATATATATATATATATATATATATATATATTTCAATTTTATTTTTTAAAAATTATTATTTGAAATTAAAATATTCACATTCCTATTTTTACCCTTAAATGACCGTTTTCCAAATTTAATTATTTTAAAAATTAAAATAATTATTTTACTATTTTATTATTTTAATAATTATCTTTTAAAAATTAAATATTTAATTATAATAAAAACTATTTAATAAAAAATACAAACTATTCATTTTTATAATTATTTGCTAAAATAAAAAAAGTAGATACACACTCGTGTGTAAGGCATATGTTTCCATTAGTTTCAATAAATTCTTTTGTATTTATTTTTAGTTTGAGATTACTAATCCTCTTTCTTGTTAAATACGGTAAAGGTGTTTCTGAGATGAATTAGGAGGCTCTCAAGAATTTAAGGATATATAAAATATATATTAGCTGTATATATTAACTTAAGCATAAAAATCTTTTACATACGAATCTTACATATTTTGAAACTTGAAATTTTTTGACAAAGGACGATAATTTTCACTCTTGTGACTCTCATAATAATCCATTTGGAAACTTGGAAGACAACTCAACCAAATTTGGTAAAAAAAATATATAATTAAAAATATTTTTTTTTGACACGATTAAATTGATTAATTATAAACATTAAAAATATAACGTATATATTAAAAAAAGGGTTAAATATGTTTTTGATTTGTTAACTTTCGGTGAATTAGTCGATTTTGAAACTTTGAACCAATTTAGTTATTCATCTTTCGAACTACGTGAATTTAATTAGTTCTTTTAATCAAATTTTATTAAGTTTAGGTGACATTTCAAACGCGTTTTATAATAGTGTTTGACTTCATAATAAAAAAAAATGTGTCAAATAATATAAACAATTCAAACAAAATCCTCAAAAATGTACAAAACATCAAATAAATCTAACAAAATTTGATTAACATGACTAAATTTACGTATTTCAAAAAATAAAAAAAATTAAATTAGTCCAAAATTTTAAAATAAACTAATTTTAAAATTAAGGGACAAAAATATATTTAAATCATATTAATTATGAATTTTAACGATAATTGTATAAAAAAAAATAGTTTAAATGCCGGTGCTAAAATTTTGTGAATGTCTTTGCGAAGGTTGATTTGAGAAGAGTCTGGTGGGGTTGGGTAAGGTTCGTGGAATAGGAGCAAAACGAAGTGGGCCAGAGAGTGTTGTCGCCCCAAATATAAGCCCCCAACACCAACGAGAGAAAGGCCTCAATTCCTTTCCCTTTGCCCTTTCTTCAAGCCAACCTCTTCTCTGTTCCTTCTTCCTCTCACTCGATCCTTCTGCAATCATGATTACAGGTCTCGCACCGTTTCTCTCTTCCATTTTTCGCAAGCTACTGTTCCTTTCTTCTCTGTGCATTCGTTGCCTCTTCTCGATGTCTTTTCTTTTCCAATTTTATATGCTGCTGTTTTCTTCGATTTCTGCTGCGTTTTCCAATTCAGAGAGATGCGCCGCCCGTAATTTAGGGTTTGTGCCAGAGAGATAAGGAATTTATGTTCATTTTGAATTCGGATGGGATGTTGCCTTTTGAACTTGATTTATGTTTTTTTTTTTAAATTAATCTGTTCTGTGTAAGCTAGGATGATTCAGTGTTGTCTTTGCTTTCAAGTTTGGCGGTTCGTTCGGTGCACTTTGTTACTGACTTATTATCGATATTTAATGTTTTTTTTTTTTGGTTTAAATTCGAACTCTCGAAAATGGAGATGTAGCTGCATTCAACTTCTTTTGAAGTATAACTAGGCTATAGGAGCAGTGAAGAAATTACGCTGGGTTTCCTGCTGATTTTGAATATTTTTCACTGTGCATGGATGTTTGCCTCGTTGTACATCTCTTAACGGATGTTATGGTTAAGCTGATGGAATGCTAGCGATAAACGGAAAGTTCTGGTTTTCCGTACGATTTGGGGTTCCGTTAACTGATATATTGCATTGCGGTCTTGTGGATTGCTGTTTTCTTTTATTTGATTTTATTATTCTGATACTCTACTGATGTTTTCTCCGCAGTAAGTGTAAAATGGCAAAAAGAGATTTTCAAAGAAGTGGAAATTGACACTACCCAGTCTCCTTACGTTTTTAAATGCCAATTGTACGATTTGACCGGTGTGCCTCCTGAAAGACAAAAAATTATGGTCAAGGGTGGTCTTTTGAAGGTAAGTAGATTGTTGAAGTGATTACTTTAAGTAATGAGAAAAAGAAAACTTAGGCTCATCTTAGTAGGTCTTTTTAAAAAGATCTTAACAGTAACCAGGAATGAAGTTGTTTCGAAGCTTTTTTCTGCCTTTGATTTCCTCTTACAATGCAGGATGACGCTGATTGGTCAACATTAGGAGTGAAAGAGGTTAGCAGTGCTAAGCATGTGTTTTTGCAGTACCGTTCTTCTATGTTCCATGTTGTCTTACATTTAATCGATCCACAAAATCTCCTGTTTTCAGGGTCAAAAGCTAATGATGGTGGGTACAGCTGATGAAATAGTGAAGTCTCCAGAGAAGGGAACTGTTTTTGTTGAAGATCTCCCTGAAGAAGAACAAGTAGTTGCTGTTGTAAGTTTGAACTCTTACACACACCTCAGTTGATAAACTGGAAAATATCCGTGTTTGTAATTTTTATGGTAGTGGCGTTCTCAAGTAACGGACATGATTTATAAGTATCTTAACTGATGTTTAATCTATTACTCTTGTATCTTTTCCTTGTGTTATCAGTCATTTATAGAACACACAAGGCGAATATTTTTTTTTTCCTTTAGTTTAAATTTAAAAGTCAACACTTTCCTATAACCCACCCGTGAAACTGAGAAACAGATCGACAATAGCCCATCTGTCTTCATTTTTGTTATCCTTCTCTTAAAACTCTAGCTAACCTTCCCTGAGATGTGATTTGAAAAGAAACAATTCAGCGCAGTTCACATTTTTCTTCCACGGACCATCTTGGGAGATGGATGAGAAGCCTGGGCATGTTAAACAATGCATACCTATCGTATTGAGTTTTTTAATGTGAGGCTTAGCTCAGAAACTTAAATATAGCAGCTTATGAGCAAGGAAGTTGCCATAAAATCAATTTTTTAAAGCTTAAATGGACTCTTACTGTCTTGTCTATATCAAATTTTGTGTTTTCTTTCTCAATAGAAGTTCTTTAGGCTGAAGATACTCACGTCTTGTTCAGTTGGTCTGGGTTCTTATGTCTGGTTCTCTAAAGATATACGTGGCATTGCATGGTCATCCATTTAAACAGAACATCGTATCAGTTCTTGATAACATGAATCAAGTTGGTACTTCAGTGTCATGTTTTATTTCTCAATAGAAGTTCATTAGATTGAAGATATTCTTGTGTTTGATCTCTTGTTCAATTGGTCTGGGTTCTTATGTCCGGTCCTTTAAAGTTATACATAATACATGGCATTGCATTGGTCATCCTTTTAAACAAAACATCAAATCGGTTCTTGATAACATGTATCAGTGTCACATTTTTTCATTACTTTGGTTAAAAGGGCAGCGATTTTATCTTGAAAGGATGAAACACTTGTGGAGTGAATTATTATAATTGAGTGACTAATTTTTACATAATCGTTTTTGGGGATATTCTGAATTTAGTGATATAAAATTGTCCTTCGGTTTCACATTTTGCCATCACTTTTATCTATAAAGTAGCAGAAATTCAGTCCCGAAAGGATGAAGCACTGATGGAGTTAATTTATTATCATTGAATGACTAGTTTCAGCTGGGTCTTGTTTTCATTTGTTTGAAGGATGTTTAATTTAACATCTTTTATTTGTTTATTTTCATCTTTAGTTTGGCTTAGTCGTACACATTTTTTTCTTTTTGTTTTAGCATTTGATTTTTTTCCTCTTTTCTCTGGGGGTGGGTGGGGTCTGTGTGATGGATTGATTTTCCCAGGGACACACGGCTGGTCTTTTCAATTTGGGAAATACATGTTATATGAACTCAACATTGCAATGCCTCCATTCTGTGCCTGAGTTAAAGTCATCTTTGATTAAGTAAGTCTTTTTCAAGGAGTATGAATTTACATCCTATTTGTTAGATTTTGAGGCAGACAATGACATATGATGAATATTTTATGAACTTTCTTGGAATCAGGTACTCACATTCAGGACGAAACAATGATGTTGATCAATCTTCTCATATGTTGACCATTGCAACCCGTGACTTATTCAATGAGCTTGATAAAAGTGTCAAGCCTGTGGCGCCAATGCAATTTTGGATGGTACATTATGTTTACAATGTTCATCACATAACCAGTTATTCATCTTCTTTAAAAAATTATTTATCTCTGTAATATGTTTGTGGGTGGGAGTACTTTTTTTTTTTAATTTGAAATGTTGCAATAAAACCACAGAATTGGGGAGTGCTGGTTGATGTATATGTTAGTTTCTGTATTGAAATGTTTGTTTATGCCCATTTTTTTGTGGCCAATATATTCATGACCTCCTTTTGAAATTACCATCCAAAGTGGAGGCTCTTGACTTTTAGAATGTGATTTAGGAATTTATTGATGTTTATCTTTGGCTACTTTTTATTTTAGGGCTTTTATGCTGTCTAGTCATTCTCTGTCATTGTACATTAAAAAGCTATGTTTTCGTAATTCTTTTGATGTTTGTTTGCTGCTCTGAGCTTGCCTCACTCCGTTTTGGGGATGGTGAATGGCCAGGTATTGCGGAAAAAATATCCTCAATTTGGTCAGCTGCATAATGGAGTGTTCATGCAACAGGTTTGTAAGTTGCATACCAGCTTATGGAATTAGTTTTATCACTCTAGTGAATTGGTTTACCTTACCCAATTTGTTTTTCATGTCTAACAGGATGCTGAAGAATGTTGGACACAACTTCTATACACACTCTCTCAGTCTCTCAGATCCCCTGGATCTAGGTAACGTTGTGCTTGTTTATTGGGAACTGAATGCAACTGTGACAGTATTTGCAACTAATACTTATTGTTTAGAAAAAGGTGTCAGATTTAAATGAATTGCTAAACAGTGGGTAATGATAACCGTTCTCTGTTCTTCTCACAGTGGCTTACTAGATCTTTCGAACTCCTGATTTATAATATATTATTCAATATTTTTCATCCACTTCTTTGATTTCAGAATGTTAATTCAATCTAATAAAATTTATTCTTTGTTTTCAGTGAAAATCCTGATGCTGTGAAGGCCATCTTTGGCATAGAACTTATTAGCAGGTACACTCCAATGCTCTTCAATTGTTGGCTACTAATGTGCAATATGTTATTACATCCGCAATGTACTCAATATTAATTTTTGTTCTCATTTGTAGCATTGTTATTGGTACTTTTTGAAGCTAGGGATCTGTCAGGCTTTAATACATTAAAGCATTTAAATTGTCGGCTCTTTATTCTTCACCACCCTAATTTTACAAAATAATTTTCTAGCTCAATCTTAGTAAATTTTCCTCAGATACGTGTACTAAGAAATTTCTTATGATAATAATATAATTTTTAAAAAGTTTAAAATATATTACCAATAAACACTCATGAATAAAATTTAGATATTATTTTTATTTGCTTAAGAAATGACCACTGTAGAGTTGAGTCTGTGGAAGCTCGTGTGTGTTATAAATATGTTTTTATGTATTCTAATTACACATATTCGTGGTAGAAAATCAGAATTTTTTGAGTTGCGGTTGCCATGCTGCAAGGTAATTGAAGTACTTTTATATTATATGGACAGTACATGAGTGCGTTAATTTCGATCCTCCCCCTTCATATTTGAAGTGGTAACCTAGCTAGGGTTTGGGCTTATATTGTAGCTTATCCATGACTCTGTCAGTCTTTTGGCTGGAAAAAAAAGTTGTTCTATACGTACTTGTGTAGCATTGTAGTTCTTGCTTTATAGTGCACTCTGGTCAGTTCACTTTATTATTGATTAATAGAAACAACAGTTCACACTTTTTTTTTTTTAAAATATACTAAAATGCTAATTGATGTCCCTTAAATCGCATCCTGTTAATTTATAGACGTTTTCCATTTTTTTTTTGGATAACATGTCAGGATTCATTGTCAAGAGAGTAATGAAGAAAGCTCGGAAACAGAGTCTGTTTATTCACTTAAATGCCACATATCGCAGGAGGTGAACCATTTGCATGAAGGGATTAAACATGTAAGTGCTAAGCCATTTCTCTTTGTCTTTCTTTACACTGAGACAGGTGTTTGTATGTTGGGGATGGGGGTTTTGAGAGGATGTTTTGTCCTTAGTGACCCCCTTTATGCATTTGTTTTTCTAGTATAACTTCATAAATTTTCTTGATAAAGTTGTATAACTGTTATTATGCAGTGAAAGTTCAGTGATATGTTGCTTTGCTGAAAGTTTGCTTTATAATTTTCTTATTTGGTCTGTAACTTATGTTTCCTTTCCTTCTACTGCTGAAAAATAATTGGCTCTTGAGAAGTATGTTATAATTTATCTCTAGCACTGTTACCTTCCGCAAAGATACTTTCTTGGTTTCAGAGGTCTTGGGCTTGGGCTATGTTTTTTGGGAGTGTGAGGTAGACACAGGTTTTAGGCTGGTTCAAATGAGTGTAGCACGCTTGTGCATGTGCACACACAAACCAAAAGGAAATTAACAACAAAGAAATTATTGGTAAATTTTTTCCTGTTTAGAAATAATGATCTGGTTAATGATGTTCATGCAGTGGTTAAAATGTAACATGTTAACTTTATTAATCATTGGTATGCTACAGGTTACTAATTTAGAATTACTAATTTAGAAAAATCTAAGAGCTTTTCTCCATCCCCTCATATAAGTAGTGCTGCTAAATGAAAATTCAATAGTTTGACTAATTTAGGTCTATCAAATTGTTTAATCTTATTAAATTTTGTTTGCTATGATGAATACACTTGTGAGCTTCTACTAACCTAGCTGACTTTTGTAGGGTTTAAAATCCGAGTTAGAAAAGGCTTCACCTGCTTTGGGTCGTAGTGCTACGTACTTGAAGGAATCACGCATTAATGCCCTGCCAAGGTTGATGTTATCCTTTTTAAATGATATTTTTTGGATCCTGTTTTCTTTGATGCCATGTGATTTCAGTTGGATTACACTTTGAGCTATACATGTATAGGATTACTTGTTAGGCTTGGTTTCTGCATTGACTGTGCCAAGACATCCTTCTTCAGCTGTGCATTCTAATTCCTATGGGAATGTGGATGGTCTAAACTAACAATACTAGTAATGACTCATGAGACCTTGTTCTAAAGAGTTCTTAAGACTACGGTATAACTTATGATCTGTCTCATGGGTTATAATTAAAATATTGGTTTGAGTTTTGAAAAAGTTGTTTCTCAAATACTGGCCTCGTAGTTGTTCAGATGAAGATTAGTTGCTTCTTTGTCATATTTTATTTCTTCATTGGTAATTGCTGAGTGATGCACTTTTCGACTTTTGCCTTCTCAAGGTACTTGACTGTTCAGTTTGTCCGTTTCTTTTGGAAGAGGGAATCCAACCAGAAGGCTAAAATTTTACGGGTAACGTTCAATATTTCTCCTTTTGTTTTTTCTTTTTTGATTTTTTGATGGTCAGTGTTGGGTTTTGACTAATTATCCTTCAAAGATTTTTCTTGCTATCTGAAATTTATTTTACTATGCCTTTGTGCTTGGTTATCTCAGAAAGTGGATTATCCTCTGGAGTTGGATGTTTATGATTTTTGTTCAGACGAACTTCGTAAAAAACTGGATGGTCCTAGACAGGTATCCTTTTTGTCTTTAAATATGAAAATCTTATGGTTGTTTGTAAAAAGAAAGATGTTTGCTTATTGTGGGTTTATATCATTTTGTATATTGTACCTTTAGATCCTAAGAAATGAGGAAGGCAAAAAGCTTGGTTTGAAAGTGAATGATACAAGTTCTGCTCAGAAGGAAAATGATGTCAAAATGTCCGACGCTGAGGTAAGGAAACAGCCCAACTTAACATCATCTTTGATATGCAGTGATTGTGATTCCCTTCGATGATTTTCATGCTTGCTATCATAAGTATGAAGTAGTAATTTCATGCCATCGATCAGCAATCGAATTAGGACTGGAGAATTGAGTTCTGTTCCTAAATAGAATATTGTGACAGGGGTTTCATTCTCCGTGGAATACCAAGGGCTTGTTTCTGTACTGTTTTTAAAAACAGTTCAGTTTTTTTACTTTTTAAAACTAAAAATTGTTGGATTACTGTTTTAGGTTTCGAAAACTGTTTTTGTTTTTCTGTTTTAAAAGCTAAAAAATGAAAAATGATTAATGTGTTTTCTGTTTTTAGTTTTCTCAACCAGTCTTCAAAACTTGTTCCATTTCTCAACCGGACTCCATCGCTGCCAACATCATGCGACAAAATCCTCCTCCTATTTCCATTCTTCCTCCATTTTCTTTCTAAAACGGTTTTCAGACTAGAGTTATCAAAGAAGTGTTTTTCGTAACTTATTTTAAAAAACAGTTCTTACAAATTGGTTACTAAAACTGTTTTAAAAAACAAAATCAAACAAGTAATCCTTTTCTTTTTTTTCCTATATGCTGGTGAAAAATAAGTTTTTCTTTTATAGCCTATATTTTTTCTTTTACGAAGAAAATTACAGCACTGTTTGTTTTTTTGAAAAGATTTTTTAATTATATTGTTGTAAAAGAAAGACATTGGTTAGCAGGATATGTATATATTTTTCTTTTACAAATAAACTCATTGTTTTGAAGAAACATCGATTTTATGTATCGATCATTCCATTACATCTCATATTCTACATGCTACAGTCAGCATAAATGAATACAATTCCGTGTATTTTGCTTCTTTATTGATTCAGGGATCATCGAATGGAGATGGGGAGGCATCTGTAGTTCCCATGGACGAGGGTAAAAACTTGCAACGATCTGCTACTCATTTATTTTCTGCTGCCAGTAATTTATACACCCACACTAACTCTCTTTCTGCTTTGTTTTCATCATTCTCCGTCTATAGGTGAAAAGGAAACACAGATGACTGGAATTTATGATTTGGTTGCTGTGTTGACCCACAAGGGTAGAAGTGCTGATTCAGGACATTATGTTGGTTGGGTCAAGCAAGAAAATGGTTGGTTCTAGGAAATAGAGTTGTGTTTGTATCTAACCATGTGTCCTGGCCTCTTTCAAACAATATTTATCTTGTGTTGGCAGGGAAATGGATTGAGTTTGACGATGACAATCCCAAACCAAGAGTGGAAGACGACATCACTAGACTATCTGGGGGAGGTGAGATTACATAATTAATTTATGGACATGCGTATTATTTTCTTTTTCCCTCCTCTCCAAATTTGATCCTAGCAGGGTCATCCTTAATCTGTATATTTGTAGCTTGAATTCCTCTCCCCCCTCTCAAGGATTAACAAATTTATTATCATCTTTTTAGTTTTTATGATTAGGAAATCACAAGGGCATTCGTTCTTTTTATAAACTTCAAATTTGTTTATATGTTTGCCCCGTAAAAAGAATTGTGTGATCTGTCTCCAGGTGACTGGCATATGGCGTATATAATCATGTACAAGGCTCGTGTTGTATCTGTGTAATTGGTAGGAAGAAGAGATTTGATGATTTACCTCGGAGATTGATTGATGGATTGTGAGTGAGAGTCAGTGTTTGTTTTAGGTATTGTATTTTTTAAAGGATGTATAAGGATTTGAGTTAAAGCATGGTATGGTGCCATGGATCTTCGTCCCTTCCAATTCCATCAGTTGGGTCCAAGAGGCTGTTGAGTTGAATATGAAGTAACAGCTGTTGTTTTACGATGAAGCCAGGTATATTTCTTTCAAACGCCAGAGCAACCTCCTTTATGAAAAATGCTTAGTGATCAGATATGCTTTTATTGTTGCTGCTCACATGCAGCCTCAAAACCTGACACAGACTTCTTTAATTTCATTATGACAGGTGAATCATTTTTTTTTATAATTTTAAAGATTATTTACCTGTTCAGTTTATGTCAATAACACTAAATCTCTTTAATCTTTTCTTTTTTAACGTTCTTGTAGAAAATTGCTTTTTTATTGGCGATATCAATCGGTGCTTTCTTAACTGAGAAATTAATTTCAAAATTAAAAATCATGTTTAGAATGCACTTGTGATGTTAAATAATATCATTTTCATGCGCTTTTTTAAAGGTACTAGATAGCATTGTAAGTAATTAATATTGTTTCTATTGATTCTTTCCTTGACTGGGATGATATTAAGTGTGGGTGTCCAATCCCAACAAATATATATTTTAGGAAGCCCTTGATTAAAGTGTTATGCAATAAAATTTTTGTTATATTTATGTGAATTGAATCAAACTTTCTTTTTTATTTGGGATTCAATATGTAGAGAAGAAACTACTATCTCCAATTTGAATTATCCTTTTATTTACTTTTATATAAAAAGAATAACGATAATTAATGTGTCGAATATTGAATTATGCGGTTATGCAATATATTAAAAAGATTAATATATTTTAATAGTTTATTAGTAAATATATTTTCATCTAAAATACATTTTATAAAATCGTCCTCGTATGTAAAGATATTACGCTGGTTCTTAATCGTGTCGTTTTTTTTTTGAAGACCATATTAAAGACAATTCAAGAACCAATGTTAAATACTTACCGTTGTAGTTTTTTTTTTTTTTTTCCTGAAGCTGCATGAATCTAATAGCACAATAAAATTGTTAATAGAAGATTATTCCGAAGTAAACAAAATATTCATTCATCATTTATTATTCTTTTATTAGAAAGAAGGGTAATTTTTTTTTCAAGAATTAACTTTGAACGGGGATAAAGTTACTTCATAAATAATCATTTTAAAATTTAATTTATAACAAATTACAATGCTTCTAAGTAAACGTAATGTGTAAGCTTTTTATGCAAGCTATTAATTATGATATCTAATTATTACATTCTTTAGCAATCAATTAAATAATTAATTGAGATTTAATATCTCTTCTAAAAGATGAATCGATTTTATTTTTACAACATGATGATCAAGACTGGATTACTCGCTTTCTATACATTGATTTATTTATTTTCTCTATTTAACATTTCAACAAGTCATAAAATATATTATTACTTATTTTAGTAAATTGCATCATATTAAAACGTATAAAATATAATAAAATGAAGGAATACAAAAGAAAACTAAAATTATAATTTGTATTTCGCAAACAAAAGAAGGAAATTAACATCATCAATCCATGAATATTAAATAATAATAATAAAAAAAAAAAGATGAGTTTAATTTAGCTACCAGGGAGGGAGGGGTGAGTTCTTGCAAAACTCTTGATACCTTTCTTTATTTCATACGAACAGAAAAAGAAATCAAATATAATTTTGGTCCATCTAATTAAGAACAAAAACAGAGTTTCTAGAACAAAAAGATCAAAGATTGAACAAAACAAACCAGAAGTTAAAAAACAACAACAACAATACAAAAACAAACTCTTGTATCCTAAATTTCTAATCTCCTGTGAAACGAAATGAATATACAAAATCTTCTGCAACTGAGATTCAAATCCTGAGAGTCAAATCAAGTTCCTCCACCACTCCATTGGAAGTAGCAGCAGCCATTGGAGAAAAACCATTTTCTTCACCAGAATTCTTTGTAATATTCTGTGTGATTTCATTCTGAGATATCATTGCAGAATCTTTTCCCTTATAAGATAAACCAGTATCATACAACGACCCTGAATTTGGTTTTTCACCTCCAAGAACAGAAAAAATCAAAGGTTGATATGAGTTGTGATGCTGATGAAATCCACTCCCTTCACCATTCAAAGTCTGCAACCTTTGAATGGTGGCTTGAACATAATCCAAAGTGTATTGCCCTGACCATTGATGATGATCATGTTTGACTTCAAAATGTGGCTTGAAACGAGTCATGGAAATTGGTGACACCCCACATGATTTTTCTCTCAATCCATAATTTGAATCAACAAAACCACCAACATAAGAACTTCTGTCATATGCAGAAGCCATGTTCAGAATCTTTTCTCTCTGTGTTGCTGCTCTTTCTGCTTTGTGTGCATTCTGATGTCCACCCAAAGCTTGGTAACTGGAGAACTTCTTGTTACAGTATCTGCAACAAAGCTTCGTCTTCTTCTTCTTCATCGTCATTGGCGATGGTTTTTTTGATGATGGAGAACAAACTTTTCCGCCACTGTTTTCTGCTTCACCATTGCGTCCCTTTGTTTTTTTCATCTCTGCAAAATTTCTCTTTGTAGATTTTACTGGTGCAAAGCTATTCTTGACAGCACCTTAATATATAGCAACGTTTGTTCTTACTCTTTTAGCGATTATTATGGTAATTTTGAACATTTCCATATTTAAACACATGATGAGGGTGTATTTTAATTCGTGATTAGTCAAAAAATCTTAATTGTTATCTAATTTATCCTGGGATATCGTGAATAAATACAAAAAAGAAACTGTAATAATTATGATATTTATTGTAACTAACTATTAATTTAAACATACTATTCTATAAAATCAACTTTCTTACAAGTTTAAAGATTTAATTAATCAATTTAATCACAATATACATTTATTCTAATCATCACCTAAGTTACTATAATTATAATTCTGTTTTTTATTAAATAAAAAAATATAGTGATATTCTCACAAAATAAACAGTCAAATGTATTGTCACGCATTATCGTG
>Ga0214543_1000782_pt1 | contig 57174 bp, 40 predicted proteins | sample CNSS2metaG_FD_160094 | JGI IMG/M metagenome (GOLD analysis project Ga0214543, IMG submission 160094) | Root nodule microbial communities from cowpea collected in UCLA plant growth center, Los Angeles, California, USA - CNSS2 | ecosystem: Host-associated > Plants > Roots > Nodule | place: USA...
AAAAAAATTAACAAAATTTGAAAAAAAAATAAAAAAAAAATAAAAAAAATAAAAATAAAAATAAAAAAATAAAAAAAAACCACGAAGTGACACGTGACAGTCATTGTTCATGGCCGTTAATGATTTAAACGGTGTTAGCAAAAAAGGACCCAATTGAACAAAGTTAACGAAAATGAGACCTATTTGAACGGACTTATTTGAAAAAACTTGACAAAAATTGAGACAAAAAAGATATTTTAAAAAAAAATAAATAAATAAAATCTGTCACGAGTGTTGTGATATAAGGATGTTTCGGTCTGAGTACTCCGGCATGAATTTTCCAGTACCTCCATCATCGTTATCTAGAAATGAAGACCAGTTCAAAAAGTTGAAAACGTAATGACACGTAAGCAAACATCACCCTCAATAAAATAAAGCTACCCTCTCAAGTCTCTTGAAAGAGAGAACCCAACAACCCGAAAACAACCGCGAAATTCTTCTAACAACAAAACCACTAGAATAAAAGAAAGACCCTCTCTCTTTTTTCTTTTTTTCTCTTTATCTTTCTCTTTCTCTTTCGGTTATTCTTTTTACTTGACGTTGAAACCGAATCAAACTAAAAACCTATCGCATCGCAATACCATAGTCTTCGTATGCGCAATCGAGCGCCGTAGAACAATGGCGTCTCCGGAATCAATCTTTTTAGAAGATTTCGGGCAGACGGTTGATCTCACGCGCCGCATCCGCGAGGTTCTGCTGAACTATCCGGAGGGAACCACGGTCCTCAAGGAGCTCATACAGAATGCAGACGACGCCGGCGCCACCACCGTCTCGCTCTGCCTCGATCGCCGCACCCACCGTGGCGATTCGCTGCTCACGAACTCTCTCGCGCAGTGGCAGGGACCCGCTCTGCTGGCCTACAATGATGCCGTTTTCACCGAGGATGATTTCGTCAGCATCTCCAAGATCGGCGGAAGCGCCAAGCACGGACAGGCCTCCAAGACCGGTCGCTTCGGGTACTTTCTTTTTTCGCCGCTGTCTGATTCAACTTGTTCAGTTGAACTGTGATTATGTTGATTGATGTTGTGTATTTGTTTTGTGTTGATGTTTGGTTCAATCCAAGGATTTAGGTGTGAAGTAATTGTAGGTGTCGCTGGAATATAGCGAGAGAAGTGATGTGTGGTTGTTGACAACGGAGTTGTGTTCTTATGTTCTATTTTTTATAAAAATGATTTTGGTATTTTATGCGTGTTTGTGAGAAGTTAAAAAATGTAGTGCACTGGTTTTGGTGTGAAGTTTTTGTTGTTGCAGTTGTAACTGGAACATATGGTGAGAGAAGTGATATGTGTTTGGTTGTAGACGATTGACGAAGGAGTTGTATGGTTATGGATTTTTATTGTTTTTTCTAGCTTCTGCGTGCTTTGTGACAGCTTCAAAAATATAGTACGTTTGTTACGGTTGTAAATATTTTGTTGCAGTTGTAACCGGGAATTATGGTGAGAGAAGTGATGTGTGGTCGTTGATGATTGATGAAGAGTTATATAGAGTATGAACGCTTTTAGTATTTTATGTGTTTTGTGAGAATGTAAAAATGTAGTGCGATGGCTCGTTTTTGTTGATCATTTCCTTTTCATGTGCGAGTGAACTGTCGGAACTGAAAGCTGGACTTTCTGCACTGCAATGTAAAGGCTCTGATAATGAGATTGACGTTTGGGAATTCCATAATGACTTTTATTCATTAACTGAATGGGTGATGTTGTTCAATTTTAGTGTTTTAGTGTTTGTCATTTAGTGTACGTATATATATGGTTGCACTCATTTTTAAAAAGAAAAGGAAAGTTGTCCAAGGACACTTAAATGGTAATCCACATGTAGAGAGAAAGAGAGAAAAAAGAGAGAAATGTAGGCATGATAGGAAGATAGAGATAGAGAGAAGGGATAGGTGGTAATGAGGTGCTTGTATATAGGAGTTTTTTCATACCATTACTCTTTCAAAATTGTCATTTTGTTCAGTAACCAACGTTGCCAATTTCCCTTTCTCCGTCTATCATTTTTTTTTTTTTGGAAAAAAAGTCATATTAACCTGATGTTTGGGTTCTTTGCATTTCTCTAATTCTTGTCATTTTTTTCTGCATATACATTTTAGGGTTGGCTTCAACTCAGTGTACCATTTGACAGATCTTCCCTCTTTTGTGAGTGGCAAATATGTTGTGTTGTTTGATCCCCAGGGTGCTTATCTTCCAAGAGTTTCTGCAGCAAATCCCGGGAAGCGGATTGATTTCACTGGTTCATCTGCGCTCTCGTTTTACAGGGACCAGTTTTCCCCATATTGTACTTTTGGTTGTGACATGCAAAGTCCTTTTTCTGGAACACTGTTCCGTTTTCCTTTGAGAAATGCAGACCAGGCAGCCAGAAGTAAGCTCTCAAGGCAAGCATATTCACCAGAAGACATTTCCTCCATGTTTGTTCAGCTCTTTGAAGAAGGAGTTTTGGCACTTCTCTTTCTTAAGAGTGTGCTGTGCATTGAAATGTATTTGTGGGATGTCGGAGAACCTGAACCTAAGAAAATTCATTCATGTTCTGTCAGTTCAGTATCTGATGATACAGTTTGGCATCGACAGGCACTGGTCAGATTGTCTAAGCGTTTAAATACTACAGCTGAAATGGATGCATTTCTGTTGGACTTTGTAAGTGAGAGAATAAGTGGTGATGAAGCTAAGAGGCAAACCGAGAGATTTTATGTGGTGCAAAGCATGGCCGCAGCATCTAGTAGGATTGGCTCTTTTGCTACTACTGCATCAAAAGATTATGACATTCACTTGCTGCCATGGGCATCAATTGCGGCATGCATTTCTGAAAATTTACCGAATGTAATTTTCAATATCTTATCCTTTTGCTGTTGCCCCAGCCTCCTCTTTCCCTCTCTCTCTCTCTCCTCTGCATACACACATTGACTTCCTGTTGTTACTATAAATTTGGATTTGCTTTTGGTTCTCCACCATTATTAACTGTCATCTTAGTCTGGATGTGAGCACAGTTGAAAGGGGTGGCCCATTTACCAACATTTTGGTTCATCCAGCCCTGCAATTAATTTTGACTGCAATTGATGATTGAAAGTAAAGCATGTAACTCTGTTTTGAAGTATAAAAGGTTATTGGGTTTGTTCAAAGAGTTTGAATAGATTTTACTCCTCTGGTCAGATGTTTTGGGAGATCAATGGGGTGGTTGTTTCAGAGAAAAATGCAATGAGGCTGTTGCTTGTTTGTGTTCTGGTTTGGTATTTAGATCACTCATGCATCTTTAATAGGATATCAAGTGGATTATAGCTCTATACTGATGTGTTACAGCTTTCTGTGTTTTTTGGTCCTTTCTTTCCTTTCTTTCCCATTGTTCTTGTAGGATACGGCATCTTCCGTGGTATGTTTCTTGTTTAAATTCTTAATTGGTTTTGTGGTTCTAGATTTATTTTTAGATTATTGCTTAAAACAAATTGCCATTATTGTGAATTTGTTATAATATGTTATGTTTTCCATGATGTATGATGCGTCCATTGGAACTTGCTTTAAAGTGATAAAATTACCTATGACAAGATACCACATGCACAATTTCATTTAGAAAGTAGGAGTTTATTGATCGTAGAACTTGAATCTCTTACTGGCTATTAGAGTATTAGAATAAATACTATATTTTGTACAACTGTATGTTTTATATTGTAATATGTTTAGATCTGTTGACAGCTCTAAAGGTGTGGTTACAGAACCACTTACCTATAAATACTCTAAGTGTATATGATACAAATAAGTTTTTCATTCTCAATAAAATCATTCTGTTCAGTTCTCTTCTTCTCTCTTCTGTTCTGGTTATCTAAGACAGGCAGTGTAGACTATAACCATGCCTTCTAGTTATATATGTCGGAGTGATGGTGCATTCCAACCTTTGAAACTATCTTGTCTGACTTCATGTACAATGCTACCTACTGTTCTACTGATAGTGTTGTGATTTTCTTTTGGTACAAAATAGAGATCCTTTTCAAGATTTTCTGTTAGCTGTTGACCAGTTACATGAGACACTTCATTCCTGTGCTTCTCAACAAGCTTTGGAGCTCTCTACACAACTTTTCTCTACTAACCTTCTTGCTGCTGACAGAAATGAAGTGGATGGATTTTTTTTTTTGTTTTTCTGATATCAACATGGCTGGGTCAACTATTTTAAATCATATACATATTAAGATTTATCAAGAGGTATTTTGAAAGTGCAACTGAGAATGAGAGATAACTAAACATTCTCTGAAAGGAGAGATTGGTTTTGTGGTTTGAACTACCCGGGGAAGAGAAAAAATGTTTCTTCCTTTTATTCTGTATCACAATCTTGTTGGTACAGATTTGAAACCGTTTAATATAGGATAGAAGACACAATAAAATGACATTTTGGTTAAAGACCTTTTTATGTCTTAATCATACATAAAAAAATTAATTGAAAGATAAGAAGGAAAATAGAATGGAACAAAAGTAAATTCATTAAATTGATTGAGCCATTTTTAATTGAATAATATACTAATGCTTTCATACACTCAAATCAGAGAAGTGAAAAAGTGATTGGCTGTCATGTTTTCAAGATGACAGTGACACAGGGAAGAGCTCTCCCTAGTTACCCTTCTCTTGCATCTAACTTATTATAGGACAGATGACACACAACTTTTCACCCTTTTCATTGAAGGACAAATGCAGTGTACACTATAGTTTTCATTTGCTTTTTTGGAGTTCTTTGTTTATATACATGGTCCATTCCTCTTATTATTGTATGTGTTTTTTACAGAACAATATTCTTAGGACTGGTCAAGCTTTTTGTTTTCTTCCACTACCTGTTAGAACCGGCCTTAGTGTACAAGTCAATGGATTCTTTGAGGTCTCATCAAATCGTCGTGGCATCTGGTATGGGGATGACATGGATAGAAGTGGAAAAGTTCGTTCTAACTGGAATAGGCTTCTTCTGGAAGATCTTGTTGCTCCTGCTTTTATGCATATGCTACTTGGTATTAAAGAATTGCTAGGCCCAACAGACCTTTACTATTCTTTGTGGCCTACTGGCACTTTTGAAGAGCCATGGAATATATTGGTTGAACAAATATACAAAAATATTTGTAATGCTACAGTTATGTATTCAGATGTCAATGGAGGAAGTTGGGTATCACCAAGTGAAGCCTTTCTTCATGATGAAAAATTCTCCAAAAGTGAGGACCTTGGTTTGGCTTTGATGAAGCTGGGAATGCCAGTTGTGCATTTACCTAATTCATTGTTTGATTTGCTTTTACAGTATAGCTCAAGCAAGGTGGTTACACCTGGTACAGTACGTCAATTTCTTAGAGAAAATGGTAGACTTAATTATTTGAGCAGACAATACAAGCTTCTATTGCTCGAATATTGCCTAGAGGACTTGGTTGATGATGATGTTGGAAAAGAGGCATATGATATGCCTTTACTTCCTTTAGCTAATGGCAATTTTGCATCATTTTCAGAAGCATCAAAAGAAGTTTCTTATTTCATTTGTGATGAATTAGAATACAAGCTTATGCAACTGGTTTCTGATAGAGTAATTGATCCGAACATTCCTCCTAATATATTAAGGAGACTCTCTGCTATTGCGATGTCCTCAAAAACCAATGTCATTCTTTTTAGTATTCACCATTTTGCCCAGCTATTTCCTGCATTTATGCCAAGTGACTGGAAATATAAAAGTAAAGTGTTTTGGAACCCTGACTCTTGTCAAAAGCCAACATCATCATGGTTTCTGCTATTCTGGCAATATCTAGGAAAGCACACTGAAATATTACCACTATTTAGTGATTGGCCGATTTTGCCTTCCACATCAGGGCATTTGTTAAGACCTTCTAGGCAGTTGAAAATGATCAATGGAAGCAATATCTCTGATATGGTACAGGGTGTCCTTGTAAAAGTTGGATGTCATATATTGAATCCAAATTATGTAATTGAGCATCCAGATATATCTAGTTATGTATGTGATGACAGTGCAACAGGTGTTCTGGAATCAATATTTAATGCAGTTTCAAGTCCTGAAGCTATGCATGCTTCACTAGATAGTCTAGCAACTGAAGAGAGAAATGAACTCCGGAGATTTCTTCTTGATCCTAAATGGTATGTTGGACACTCTATGGATGAATTTAGCATAAGATTTTGCAAGAGATTACCTATATTTAGAGTCTACGGAAGAGAGTCTGCTGAAGATTTCCAATTTTCTGCCTTAGACAATCCTCGAAAGTACTTACCACCACTGGATGTGCCAGAGATTATTTTTGTGGGCATTGAGTTCATGGTCAAATCCTCAAAAGTTGAAGAGGATATTTTGTCAAGATGTTATGGAGTTGAGAGAATGGGTAAAGCACAATTTTACATGCAACATGTTTTTAATAGAGTTAGTGAGTTGCAAGCTGATGTTCGGGATAGCATAATGTTATCAGTTCTACAAAATTTGGCACTTTTGTCCCTTGAAGATGCATATATCAAGGACTCATTGAAAAATTTGAAATTCATACCGACACTCACGGGTGCTCTTAAGTGTCCTTCAGTTTTGTATGATCCTTATAATGAAGAACTATATGCATTACTAGAAGACTCAGATAATTTCCCTGCTGGTGCTTTTCGAGAATCTGAAATATTAAATATTCTACGAGGCTTGGGACTTAGAACTTCTGTGTCTCCAGATACTGTTATAGAATGTGCTCGATGCATCGAGCGTTTGATGCATGAGGATCAACAAAAGGCATACTTAAGAGGGAAAGTGCTTGTCTCTTACCTTGAAGTTAATGCACTGAAGTGGCTTCCTGATCAAGTTGTTGATAATAAAGGAGCAGTTAACCGAATATTGTCACGAGCAACAACTGCTTTTAGGTCTAGCAACACAAAATCTGATCTCGAAAAATTTTGGAATGAGCTAAGACTGATTTCCTGGTGCCCAGTTCTAGTCACTACTCCTTTTCAATCATTACCATGGCCAGTTGTTTCATCAATGGTTGCTCCTCCAAAACTTGTAAGGCCACTAAGTGATTTGTGGCTTGTCTCAGCTAGCATGCGAATATTGGACATCGAATGCTCTTCCACAGCTTTATTGTATGGTCTGGGATGGATGTCCCCACCTGGAGGAGGTGTAATTGCTGCACAATTATTGGAGCTTGGGAAAAACAATGAGATTGTGTCTGATCAAGTTCTGAGGCAGGAATTAGCTCTGTCAATGCCGAGAATATATTCAATACTGACTGGAATGATGTCTTCAGATGAGATTGAGATTGTAAAAGCTGTTCTTGAAGGATGTCGATGGATTTGGGTGGGTGATGGATTCGCAACTTCTGAAGAAGTTGTTCTAGATGGTCCTCTTCATTTGGCTCCATATATTCGTGTTATCCCAGTTGATTTGGCAGTTTTCAAAAAATTGTTTCTTGAACTTGGTATTCGTGAATTCTTGCAACCTGCTGATTATGCTAATATTCTTCATAGGATGGCAGTTAGAAAAGGATCATCTCCTCTTGACACACAGGAGATAAGGGCTGTCACATTAATAGTGCATCATTTAGCTGAAGTTTACCATCATGAACAAAAAGTCCAGCTCTATCTGCCAGATGTGTCAGGTAGACTATTTCTTGCTGGTGATTTGGTTTATAATGATGCCCCCTGGTTGCTTGGCTCAGATGATTCCAATGGCTCATTTGGCAGTGCTCCAACTGTAGATTGGAATGTGAAGAAAACAGTTCAAAAATTTGTGCATGGAAACATTTCTAATGATGTAGCAGAAAAGCTTGGAGTTTGCTCTCTGCGCCGGATGTTGCTGGCCGAGAGTTCAGATTCAATGAATTTTGGCCTGTCTGGAGCTGCCGAGGCTTTTGGACAGCATGAGGCTTTGACTACAAGGCTCAAGCATATACTTGAAATGTATGCTGATGGACCAGGGACCCTATTTGAGCTGGTACAGAATGCAGAAGATGCAGGAGCTTCTGAAGTAATATTTCTTTTGGATAATTCTCACTATGGGACTTCTTCTATTCTTTCTCCTGAAATGGCGGATTGGCAAGGTCCTGCTCTCTACTGTTTCAATGACTCAGTGTTTAGTCCCCAAGATCTTTATGCAATATCGCGTATTGGTCAAGAAAGTAAACTTGAGAAGGCTTTTGCAATTGGAAGATTTGGACTAGGATTTAATTGTGTCTATCACTTTACTGACATCCCTATGTTTGTTTCTGGAGAAAATATTGTAATGTTTGATCCTCATGCCAGTAATTTGCCTGGGATTTCACCTTCGCATCCTGGTTTACGAATTAAGTTTGTGGGACGACAGATTTTGGAGCAATTTCCTGACCAGTTTTCCCCAATGCTACATTTTGGCTGTGATTTGCAACATCCTTTTCCTGGTACATTATTTCGGTTCCCTCTTAGAAGTGCAGGTGTTGCCTCCCGGAGTCAAATCAAAAAGGAAATTTATACACCTGAAGATGTCAGATCTCTTTTTACTTCTTTTTCTGAAGTTGTTTCTGAAACATTACTTTTTCTGCGCAATGTGAAATCTATCTCTATTTTTGTAAAGGAAGGAACAGTGAATGAAATGCACCTCCTGCACCGTGTATGCAGAACCTGTATAGGTGAGCCTGAAATTGGATCTGCTGAAGCCCAGGATGTGTTCAATTTCTTCAAGGAAAGTAGACGTGTTGGAATGAATAGAGCTCAGTTACTGAAGAAACTAAGCCTATCCATTGGCAGAGATTTGCCTTATAAATGCCAGAAGATCATAATTACTGAACAAAACACATCTAGTCGTAGTTCACACTATTGGATAACCACAGAATGTTTAGGTGATGGGAATGCTCAAAAGAAAAGATCTGAAACAGCCAATAGTAGCTGTTACAATTTTGTTCCATGGGCATGTGTTGCTGCATATTTGAATTCTGTCAAGGTTGACATTGACCTAGTTGAAAGTTCAAAGGGGGAGAATGATTGCACGGTTTCTCCTGATCTGTTTCAAAGTGTTAGTTTGCCTAATCATCAACTGGAAAATTTTGAAGGTCGTGCATTTTGCTTTTTACCTTTACCAATCAGTACTGGTCTTCCTGCTCATGTGAATGCATACTTTGAATTATCATCAAATCGCAGGGATATCTGGTTTGGTTCTGATATGGCTGGAGGTGGAAGAAAGCGCTCAGAGTGGAATATTTTCCTCCTTGAAAATGTTGTTGCCCCTGCATATGGTCGTTTGCTTGAGAAGATAGCATCAGAGATCGGCCCTTGCAATTTGTTCTTCTCGTTATGGCCAACAACCTTAGGGTTAGAACCTTGGGCATCTGCAGTACGGAAACTCTATCAATTTGTTGCTCAGTTTAATCTCCGTGTATTATATACTGAAGCTAGAGGAGGACAGTGGATTTCAACCAAACATGCTATATTTCCTGATTTTACTTTCCCCAAGGCAGCTGAGCTTGTAAAAGCGTTGTCTGGGGCTGCTCTACCTGTCATTACTCTTCCACAGTCGCTTTCTGAAAGGTTTATGGAAATCTGTCCGTCATTGCATTTTATGACTCCTAAGCTGTTAAGGACCCTTTTAATCAGAAGGAAGCGCGAATTCAAAGATAGGGATGCAATGATTCTGACTCTTGAATATTGCTTACATGACTTGCAAAAATCCTTGCAGTTTGATGCCCTATGTGGCTTGCCTTTGTTACCAGTTGCAGATGGTTCCTTTACATCAATTGATATGAAGGGAGTTGGAGAAAGAGTTTACATTGCACGTGGTGATGAATACGGCCTTCTGAAAGATTCTATTCCTCATCAACTTGTAGATTGTGCTATTCCTGAAGAAGTTCATAGAAAACTTTGTTACATTGCCGAAACAGATGGAACAAACATTTCTTTCCTGTCATGCCAATTGCTTGAGAAACTTCTTGTGAAATTACTTCCTGTAGAGTGGCAACATGCTCGGCAAGTAAGTTGGACTCCTGGTATTCATGGCCAACCAAGTGTAGAGTGGTTGCAACTACTATGGAACTATCTGAAATCATATTGTGATGATCTTATCATGTTTTCTAACTGGCCTATATTGCCAGTTGGGGATGACTGCCTGATGCAGTTAGCACAAAAGTTGAATGTGATAAGAAATGATGGATGGAGTGAGAAGATGTCTTCTTTGTTAGTGAAGGTTGGATGTTTATTCTTGAGACATGATCTGCTATTGGATCACCCTAAATTGGAATGCTTTGTGCAGTCAGCAACAGCAAGAGGTGTACTAAATGTGTTTCTGGCTATTGCTTTGGAACCACAGAAGATTGAGGGGATCTTTACAGATGTATCTGAAGGGGAGCTTCATGAACTAAGAAGTTTTATTCTCCAAACAAAATGGTTCTCTGAAGAGCAGATTGATGACACGCATATTGAAATCATCAAGCACCTTCCAATATTTGAGTCTTACAAAAGCAGAAAGCTAGTTAGTTTGAGTAGTCCTATTAAATGGCTTGGTCCTACTGGTGTTTGTGAAGATCTCTTAAATGATAATTTCTTAAGAACTGAATCAGAAACAGAGCGAGTCATTATGAAAAGGTATTTAGGGATGAAAGAACCAACTAAAGTGGAATTCTACAAAGATTACATTTTCAATCACATGTCAGAGTTCCTTTCAAGACAAGAAGTTGTTTTGGCCATTCTGCATGACGTGCAAAATTTGATTGAAGAGGATCTCTCTCTCAAGTCTTCATTCTCGTGTGCACAATTTGTTCAGGCAGCCAATGGATCTTGGCAACAACCATCAAGGTAATATCCTATTTTTTAAAATAAAATTTCAATAACTCTCAATAAGTTATCTTCCTTTATTGTATTTTAAGATGCATACATTTTCTGTGATTTTTCTTCTAAATGGTCAGTACCAGGATTAGTTTTTCTTAGATTAACTGAACTGTGAGTGAAAAGAGAGAAAGAAAACTGAACATGAACTGAGTTTTTATCACGTATTTTCACATAAGGAAGGTATGAGTACAAGATGTATTTATAGGCATTGTTTACTAACAGCTATATAAGAACTGACAGCTGTACAAAGTAGCTTACAAATAAACCCATAGATGTATAAAGAAAACTTACTATTACTACATCTACAAACTATACAAACTGACTTGCTTCTACTAACATCCCCCTCAAACTCAAGGAGAAGCTTTTGAAGAAGGAAAATTCTTCACATTGAGTTTGCTCCTAAGAAACACAAAATGAGTTGAAGACGAAGGCTTGGTTAGAACATCTGCCTATTGATCAAGAGCTGGAATATGATAAATACATAGTTGCTTGGCCATAACCTCTCTGACAAAGAAAACTTCAATCTCCATGTGCTTAGTTTGATTATGAAAATCTGGATTATGAGCGATAGACACAACACCTTGATTGTCACAAAAAAGAGTTGGAGTCGTAAAAGGAACTTGTAGCTCAATAAGCAATGTAGTAATCCACCATTGGAACTTGTAGCTCAATAAGCAATGTAGTAATCCACGATTTCTCATCAGAAGTTTGTGCTAAACTTTTATATTTTGCTTGAGTATTGTAAAGAATAATAACTTGTGGCTTGCGAGACCACTAGGATATCAAATTAGGGGTTAAATTGAATGAGATTCAAGCATGTGTTATGAAACAAGTATCTTATATAGTTTGTCTGAGTCATGAGAATAGACTAATTAGATAAATATTTGATCTCAAGGCCAAGAAAGTAGTCCAGTTGACTGTATCATCAACATAAACCAAAAAGTAGACAACATTTGATTCCATTTGTAGATGAAGAGAGATATCATTCGTGCTATTAACAAAACGGATGAAGAGTGGTTTGTAAACGATTGAACCACTCAAAAACCCTAAACTCTAAACCATGTGGTTGTTGCACAAAAATTGTTTTACAAAAATTGTTTTACAAAAATAACCATTCAAAAATCCATTTTTGACATCAAGTTGAAGCAAATTTCACCCATGAAAGAGAGCAATAATAAGAATAATTCTAATTGTAACAGGTTCTAGTATTGGAGAAAAGGTTTCATGAAAATAAAAAACCATGGACTTGATGAAAACCTTTTGCTGCAAGATGAGCTTTATACTTATTTATGGAGCCATCTGCATTTTCCATGCCTTGGAAAACCAATTTACAACCAACACTGCCTCTATTCTATTAGAGACTAAGGGTATCAAATCCCAAGTCTGTTGTTTCATTAGAGCATCATATTCTTGCTGCAATGCAACCAATCAATTTCATCTTCAAGAGCTTGTTTGACACTGGTAGGTTCAGAATGAGATTACAACAAGGATGGATGAACTCTGTTTTGAAAAATACTCGATTTAGGTTGAGTTTGCATAGGATGAGTATTAAGTAAAGGTGCAGTAGGAGATACTAATTCAGAGGTATCTAGAGTAAGCATCAACAAAAGAAACATAATATTTGTTTTCTGCATGAGACGTAAGATGCGTAAGTCCCCAAAGATTAGTAAAAATAAGTTTTAAGGAAGAATATACAAAATTGAAGATATAAGAAACCAGTTTTTGTGATTTTGTAGCTCAAGAGGATGAACAAAAATGACAATCCACTTTATTAGACACTGGAATTTTACAATGTTTAAGTACAATTTGCATTACATGGCTATTTGGATGACCAAGTTGATTGTGCCACCTATGTACATAAGATTGGCCTTATTGACATTGTTGGAAACCTTGTTTACTAAAAAAAGAAGGTTGAGGAGAATGGCCAGTGGACTTATAAGAGAACTGTGGCTGAGAAGGCTGACCGTGAAGCTGAACATTGTTAAATGAATAAAGTCCATCAAGACCAACAACTCCACGAAGAACTTTATTCATCCCCTTAAATTTGACAAGACATTTGTCAGAATGAAACTCAAATAAAACGGAAGTATCTTTTGCAAATTGACTCATGAATGATAAGGGGACACAAAAGTGGAGGAACCAGCACCATAAATATTCAAACCTGCATAATTTCTAATGAAAATTTGATATCGACCATCAAACTTAGAAGTTGTTTAATGTTTTTTGGTTCACCAGTGACATGGAAGCTTGAACCAGAATTTGGCATCCAAGAACTGTTGGCATTACCTTGAGAAGGAGACTACTTCATCATCATGGCACTTGGTTGAGCATTGCTGTTAGGCTTGGTATTACACCCAAATATTTGATGTTTTATATGAATCAACCGAATAAGGAATGGACTGTTGTGTAGCAGGATCAATGAAAAACATAGTGATTGATGAAGCTGATAGGATGCATCAGATCTGAAATGACAAACATTGGTTGTATGTCCAAATTTGAGACATATTTGGCATTGAAAATTGGTAAATTTGTCACCGTGTCCTCTGTGAGAACTACCACCACGAGAGGGTACTCCAATACAAAAGCCTCCATGTTGAATGCTATCACGGGTGTAAGGAGCTTGAGCAAAATCCAGTGATGGTGAGACTAAAGTTTGTGTCTCTTGAACATAGTGATTAAGGCGTGTTTAATGACCATACTCAATTCACCATTGCAAAACACAACTGAATGAAGAAAATTAGGAACAAAGAACAATTAACCATCGAAAATATTGAAGAGACTAAGAGAGAATCTCGTAATTAGGAACCTATACAATTCACCAATTGAAAGGACTAAATTGACTAAACATAAGCAAAAACGATCTGAATTATAAAGTTATCAGTGAAGAAGCTTGAGTGGAGAAGTTGGATCGTCGCAAAAATGCTCTGCATACCATCTTAGGTGAATTTTCCTGAGTGAAAAGAGAGAAAGGAAACTGAACATGAACTGAATTTTTATTATGTATTTTCACATCTAAAGGTATAAGTGCAAGATGTATTTATAGGCATTACCAATTAACAACGGTATAAGAACTGACAGTTGTACAAATTAGCTTACACATAAACCTACTGATGTACAAAGAAAACTTACAAGTAATACATCTAGAAACTATACAAAGTGATAGTTTGTACAATGAAGAACAACATTATTAGAGTAATGAAATGTATTTTGTACAGTAGTGTTTTCTATATTATTCTTTTTAGTTTTTTCTATGACAGATGTAAGGTTCTGTGGTTACTAACGAAACCAATCTCTTACAAATACTCTCAGACTGCATGATTTGAATAAGTTTTAGCATCAATAAAATAGTTTTGTTCATCTCTCATTTTCTCCCTATTTTGGTTATTTAAGATGGTATCCAGAGCAATTTTTTCATCGGTCCTCGTCACCCGATGATTTTCTTCTGCTTTCGCATCTCTTTAGTGAGCACCTCTCTTCGAAGTTCGTTTATTGATTGTGATTTGTCTCGTGTTCACAATCGCCGATCACGATTTACTGTTTGTGTTGGCTCATTGCAGTTTGTTGATCACGTTCGTCCACTTTCTGTGTTCCTTTCTATCGATTTAGTTTCTAGGTTTCGTTTGTCGTTTCTGAACCCCTTTTTTTGACTGTCTTGTTTGCGTGTTTTGATCCTCCATTTTCATCGCATGTTCGTCAGATCTATTCGTCTTTGATCATCGCCTTCGTTTATCTATTCTAATCGTATGTGTTTGTCGCCCCGTTTATGGGTTCACGTTGGTTGTTTGTTGATTGTGTTTGCACAAAGTGTTTGTCTTTCTCGAAAGAGCACCTTGGATTTTTCTTCTTTCATCAATGCTCTCTTCTCATGGCTTCACCTTCGTTTCCTACGTCGATTGCAGAAAAATTATATGATTCCAATTACTTATACTAGCATTGGTATGTTGAACCAGTCATTAGGTCACACAAGTTTCAAAGATCTGTGGTTAATGATGTGGTTCCTGCATGTTTCCTAAGGAGTCTGATCGTTTAGATGGCCTGGTTAAACCTAACTATGAAGCCTTTGTGGTTTAGAATCAAACTCTTCTTGTCTGGTTGTAGTCTACACTTTCTAAGTTTGTGTTGTCTCGAGTTCTCGGTTGCACTCATTCTTATGAAGTTTTGGAGAAGATTCGTGTGTATTTTAACCTTCAAACCAAGTCTCGTGCTAGACAGTTATGTATATCTAAGAAAGCTGTTAGACTTGATTCAAATTCCATGGAAGAATTCTTACTGAAAATTAATCTACGTGGATGAGCTTGCTAGCGTAGGTCTTCCTTTTCGTCATGAAGAGCATGTTGAAGCCATTTTGAAAGGTCTCCCTTGAAACTTTTCACCCGTGGTATTTGTCATTGAGAGCAAATAACGTACCCTTTCTATAGCAGAAATTGAAGCATTGCTATGTGATCATGAAACCAGGTTAAATAAATATGTTCAAGACACATAGTCCTTAGTCACGCCTTCTCTTAATTACACTCAAGGCTCTTACTCTTGTGGTACCAATTAGAGAGGTGGTTTTTGTGGCTCTTCTCGTGGAGGGAGCAATTCTGCACGACGTCGTGGTGGCAAGTATGCCAATTCTCATTGCCAAATCTTCCTGAAGTTTGGTCATACAGCCAATGTCTAATTCTTCATATCAGCCTCATGAATCTTTGATGTTCACTGATGATTCTCATGGTAAAGAAAATACTTCATGGATACCAGATTAGTTTCCATGTTACTGGTGAACCTCTAAACATTAAACAAATGCAACACTTTGATGGACTAGACCAATTTTTCATAGGTAATGGTGCATGTTTGAGTATTTCTGGTGCTGGATCTTCTCTGTTTGTCTCTTCTTTTGATTCTAAAGTTCTGTTTAGGCTAAATCATTTGTTGCATGTTTCCTCCATCACCAGAAATTTGTTGAGTGTTAGTCAATTTGTAAAGGATAATTCTGTTTTCTTTGAGTTCTGTTCTGATAAGTGCCTTGTCAAATCCCACGAAACGAATAAGGTTCTTCTTCATGGAGGTGTCAGACCTGATGGACTCTACCCATTTCATAATGTTCTTCTTTTCTCTAATTCAACCACGGTAATCACCATCTGTGCTTTCTGCTACTTCACTTTCTATTCCTGCTGCTTTAAATCATGTAAATAGACAGCACTAGTGTTCATTTGTGGTACACCAGATTAGGTCATCCTAGCAACCATATTATGAATCTTGTATTCAAACATTGTAATTTTTCTTTGCCTAATAAAGTTGATTCTATTTTCTCAAATCTTACTGTGCTGGTAAATCTCATAGGTTACCTTCTCATGATTCTAATTCTGTATATTCTCCTTTTGAACTCATTTTTACTTATTTATGGGGTCTTGCTCATATCACATCTCGTGCTGGCTATAAATATTATGTGACTTTTGTTGATGCTTTCTCTAGATATACATGAATTTTTCTTATAAAGACTAAAAATCAAACGCTGTCAGTTTTTTTCAGACCTTTAAAACAATGGTTGAATTGCAGTTCAACTGTAAAATTAAACAAGTTCAATCTGGGGTGGTGAGTTTCGTCCTTTTCCAGCTCATCATGGTATTGTTCATAGATCATATGTCCTCATACTCATCATAAAAATGGTTTTATTGAACATAAACATAGGCATATTGTTGAGTTAGGTCTTACCTTGTTACATCCAGCATCTCTTCTTTGCTACTGCAGTCTATCTTATCAATAGATTACCCATTGTATCTCTTTAGTTTGCTTTTCAATTTTCTGTTCTGTTTCATAAAAATTTAGATTATAGTTTTCTTAAGACATTTGGATGTTCTTGCTTTCCTTAGTTATGACCATATAAGCGTCATAAGCTTGACTTTAGGTCTGAAAAGTGTCTTTTTCTTGGTTATTCTCATCTTCACAAGGGATACAAGTGTTTGGCTTCCAATAGGCACATCTTTATCTTTAAAGATGTTTTGTTTGATGAGCGTGATCCCATTATTCTGAGTTGTTTCCCAAGTCTCCTAATTCCATTAAAGATTTTAATTAGTATTTTCTGTTACAGCCTAACTTGTTACCACCAGATTCTTCTGCATGTTCTGCTTCACAAGTCGTGGATCCCCCTGTTCAGGTTTCTACTGATAGCTCATCCAGTTCCAGTTCTAGTACTTTATCTCTTGCTTTAGAGGCTGAACCTACTTTGGTTCTTCATCTCCTGTTACACATACTGGTCCATATTTTGTTCCTTCACTTTGTAGGAACATTCATCTTATGCAAACTAGGTCGAAAACTGTTTTTAATCAACACATAGTTCATCCTTTTCTGTTACTTGCTCATTTTGAGCCTAAGAATTTCAAACAAGCTCTTAGTGATAAGAATTGGAAAGTTGCCATGCATCGTGAGTATGACGCCGTAATTAACCAGAAAGCCTAGGAGCTAGTACCTCTTCCTACTGGCAAAATATGATTTGTTGTAAATGGGTGTTTAGAGTAAAAGAAAATGTTGATGGCTTTATCAACAAACATAAATCTCGTCTTGTAGTTAAAGGGTTTCATCATGTTCATGGGTTTGACTTCCATGAAGATGTTGAAAACGTGCAGCGGAATAATTAGCGTTTGGACAAAAACCAAAAGTGAGGGTGAATTGGGTTCTTAATAAAAATTGTACTTTTAAAATATTTCCCTTTTAATATCAAAGTTCAATTAAAATCTTTCTTTTATTTTAATAAACACAATAAAATAAAGAGACTAGGGAAGAGAAAATTGCACAAAGTATTTATACTGGTTCAGATCAAAAGACCCTACGTCTTGTTGTTAATCTCTTAAAAGCGAGATTAGCACAATCACTAAAATAAACCAAACTTATAATCAATGATAAGAAAGATTAGGTTTTACAAAACACCTCTCTTGAATCACATAAGAGATGAAGACACCTCCTTTGAAATCCACAAGGGATGAAAACACCTTCCTTGAATCACACAAGGAATGAACACCTCCTTTGAATCACACAAGGGATGATCGGCTTCTCCTAGCAACAGCAGCAGCAACACTCAATCACTCAAGATCCCACTTGATGAAAGTTATCGCTCTACCTACACTAAGTTTTTCAAAGCCTTCCCATAGAGAGTTCTCAAGTACTCAGACTTCTCTAACTTTTGTATGTTTGTAAAATGAACTCTCACCTCCATTTATAGAAGTCTATTTAGAAATTTGGTTAAGAATACGAAAAGTAAGTCATAATGTTAATCGATTATCACAGAAACTTTTCTAAAAACATTTTTCTCGCTGTAATAATCTATTATCAAATCTATTATCAGCCAGGATAATCTATTATCAGTAGGTGATAGTTGATTATCAGCATGATAATCGATTATCACATAGGCTTTTCTCAAAAATTAGTTTTAACTGAGATAATAAATTATCACTAAGAATAATCGATTATTCCAGGTTTTGCAAATAAATAAAATTCTCTTGGTGTTCTACTGCTTGAGTTTTGCCTTTTTGACTCTTGACATACTAATTTAACTATTTTAAATAACATACATAGATTACAAGACCTAAACAACTAAATCCCTAAGTCTTCAATGTCTCTCTTGAATCGAAGCATTCTTTTAAGTCTTCAACAGTTTTCCATGTATCATCATTAAGTCTTCCATACTTCTTCATAAGTCATCATCATCAAAACTCCTTACTGAAGGAAGATGTCCATCTTCTTCCTTTTGTCAATAGAAGCCTTCTCTCCGGTCATTAAACCAGTTACTATACGTATTATTCTCACATTTGCAGTTTCTCATAGGCGGAAATTGTTCCATCTTGATGTAAATAATGCCTTTCCAATGAGCTCTTACATGAAACTGTTTACATGCAATAACCACCAGGGTTGCAGCTTTTGATAAGTTGTTAGTTTGCAAGTTGAATAAGGCTCTTTATAGCCTAAAGCAAGCCCCAAGGCAATGGTTCACACGACTACAAACTTCTCTTCAACAACTAGGTTTTGTCTCTAGCTCTTATGACACTTCTCTGTTCATTTATCATCATGGATCTGATGTTATCTATCATCTGTCTCAGTCTGATTCACACCATCACTGCTCAACTCAATGCAAACCTTTCTCTTAAACAACTTGGTCAGTTAGACTATTTTCTTGGTCTTCAGGTTATACATTTGTCAGATGGTTGTAATCTCATGACTCAAACTAAGTATATTCATGATTTACTTCATAAAACCAACAGGGTGCTGATATGGTATGAAATTGTAAACTGTCTAAACAGGGTGCCGATATTTTCTCTTATCCAACTCTATATAGGTATGTTGTTCGAGCTTTCCAAGATGCTACTCTTACTAGACCTGAAATTGCCTTTGTTGTAAACAAAGTTTGTCGGTTTATGGCTAACGCTTTAGATTTTCATCGGGTTGTAGTCAAGTGTATTCTGCAATATTTGTAAGCCACTCTGTTTTATGGCCTTCACTTTCAACCTGCTGTACTGACTAGTCTAGTTCCATTGACAGCATTCTGTAATGCTGATTGGGTATCTGAAGTTGATGACAAACGATCTACATTCAAAACTAAATGTTTCTTTTGAAACACCTCAATTATTTTATGATAATCAGAGTGCAATGGTTGAGCACACAATCATGTTTTTAACAATCGCACTAAACATATAGAGATTGATGTCTTTTTTGTTTGAGAGAACATTATGTCTCAACAATTGGCTATGTCTCATGTTCCAGCTCTTGATCAGTGGGCTGATGTTTTAATTAAGTCCCTATCTTCTACATATTTTGCTGTTTTTGGTAGCAAACTTGATGGGAAGCATTTTTCTGTTGAAAAATCTTCTACTTAAGTTTGAGGGAGGCTATTAGAGTAATGAAATGTATTTTGTACAATTGTATGTTTTCTCTATTATTCTGTTTAGTTTTCTCTATGACAGTTATAAGGTTTCGTGGTTATTAATGGAATCAATCTCTTATAAATACTCTGTGTACATGACTTGAATCAGTTTTAGCATCAATAAAATAGTTTTGTTCATTTCTCATCTTCTCTCTCTGTTCTGGTTATCTAAGAAACATTAATTGCAAGTTTGCAATGTAACATGTTCTGGATTCCTGAATTAGGAATTTAAGCAAAAAGAATAGATTTTTTTTACAATGTCCCTCAACTTTGTTTTTTAATAATGGGTTGATAGATTTGATTATTTAAAGCCATTAGCTTTTTATTGCACTATTATGGGTGGATACTGAAACAAATGGTTGAAAACATCATGCATATCTGCATCTATTATGGGTGGACATTGAAACAAATGGTTGAAAACATCATGCATATCTGCATAATTTGTTTACTGTTCTATTATAAGATTGTGTTATGGTTGAGTTACATTTGCCATGTTGGCATTATTTTCTGCTGTCTCATCTTGCTGATATATTTGGTATGCGTTTATATGGTGATCAATGTTTTAAAATCCACTAGCTTGTTTTTCCTTGCGGACTTTTGTTATGGCTATTCGACTTTCTCACTGTCAAAGATCTACTCAGCCTAGAAGCTCTTTAAAAAACAATTATTTTTTTATTTTTTATACTGTCGTCTCAACATGCTTTTTTTAAACCCTAAACTCTTTAAAAAACAATTATTTTTTATACTGTTGTCTCAACATGCTGAAATAAATATGAAGATGTGTTGTGAATTTCAATGGTCTATATTAAATATATCCCTCTAATAGTAATAATTCAAGGAATGACATTAACCTGCAACCTAAATTTCAATGGAAATTAGTGATGCTTTGATTTGCAATCATATATTTTTGTACTAATGTTGAATTTTGACGCACTAAAACAATTTATGGATAATTACTTGATGTTAAGAAATGAACTTTAAGCTTAACTCAACCCCACAAAGTTGGCTGGTGAGGTTGAGTTGGGCTTAAAGTCCAGTTCTTAACATGGTATCAGAGTCATTGTATAAAAAGTCTATCCTAGTGAGATTTTTTGGGCATATTGTTCCACTCGCTATCGGACCACCCATTTCTAGTCCTATGCACAAGATGTATATTCCTTGGCATGAGAAGGGTGTGTTGGAAGTTCCACATCGACTAGAGATAAGACAATTTCATAGTATATATATATGGGTTGCAAACTTCACCTTACAAGCCGGTTTTATGGGCTGAGTTAGGCTTAAAGTACCCCACAAAACCGATTTGTAAGGTGAGGTTTGCACCCACTTATATACTATGAAATTGTTTTCTCTAGTCGATGTGGGACTTCCAACACTTGATATAATTGTAATTAGACATCAAAGCATTTGTAGATTGTGCCAAGTAATTTATGTAACTAAACATTGAATTTTCAGCTGCAGCTTTCTTGTACTGATGTTTGATCTTTGAATGGATGAGCTTCTTGATTAAGTATTTACTTATATAAAAACTGACATTTGGATTGCTGACTAGAATGTTATTGCAGGCTTTATGATCCTCGGGTTCCTCACCTTAAAAAGATGCTTCATGGGAATGCTTTCTTTCCTTCTGACAAATTCTTAGATCCCAAAATTTTGGATACTTTAGTTTGCCTTGGACTTAGGACAACTCTAGGATTTACTGGCTTGCTTGATTGTGCTAGATCAGTCGGTCTCTTGCATGATTCTGGGGACATTGATGCCTCCAAGCATGGTGGAGAGTTGCTGCATCTTTTAGATACATTAGCCCATAATCTCTCAAATAAAGTTGGAAGTAAGAATGATGATCAACAAGGTGGTGTGGCTCTGGAAAGTAGCAGCATGACGGATGATGCTTTTGTATATGATGGTTTCCCTAAAGAAGAGACCTACCTAACTGATATTGATTTATTTTGTAGCAGCTCAACATTTGATATGGTAGAAGAAGAATTTTGGTCTGAATTGAAGCTAATCTCTTGGTGTCCAGTAATTTCTGATCCAGCTGTTATGGGGCTTCCATGGTTAAAGTCCAATAACCAAGTTGTTGCACCCCCCACTACGGTGAGGCCTAAATCACAGATGTGGATGGTATCTTCTTCAATGTTTATTTTAGACGGTGAATGTGACACTACATATCTACAAACTGAACTTGGGTGGATGGATTGCCCAAATGTTGATGTTTTAACAAGGCAGTTAGTTGAGCTATCTAAGTCCTATCAGCGGCTTAAGATAAATTCACTGCTGGAGCCTAGTTTTGAAGCTCAGTTGCAAAAGGAAATACCTTGCCTTTACTCAAAATTGCAGGAATTTATTAATACTGAGGATATCAATAACCTGAAAGCAGGGTTGGATGGTGCTTCATGGGTTTGGATTGGTGATGATTTTGTATCACCAAATGCACTGGCATTTGATTCACCTGTAAAATTTACACCTTATTTGTATGTTGTTCCATCTGAACTATCAGAGTATAAAGATTTGTTGATAAAGCTGGGAGTTAGATTGAGTTTTGGTATTTCAGACTATCTTCAAGTATTACAAAGGTTGCAGAATGATGTGCATGGGGTTCCGCTGTCCACAGATCAGTTAAATTTTGTCCATTGCGTCCTTGAAGCCGTAGTAGAATGTTGCTTGGAGAAGCCACTTTTTGAGACTTTTGATAGTCCCTTGTTGATTCCTAATGATTTTGGAGTTCTGATGCAAGCAGGAGATCTTGTATATAATGATGCACCTTGGCTGGAAAACAGCTCTCTTATTGGGAGACATTTTGTGCATCCAGTTATAGGCAATGATTTGGCTGACAAGCTTGGTGTACAGTCAGTTCGATGCCTTTCTTTAGTCAGTGATGATTTGACTAAAGATCTGCCCTGCATGGACTACAATAAAGTAAATGAACTTTTGGCTGTGTATGGAAACAATGAGTTTTTGTTGTTTGACCTTCTTGAGTTGGCAGATTGCTGCCAAGCCAAGAGATTACACCTGATTTATGATAAGAGGGAACATCCTCGTCAATCCCTGCTGCAGCACAATTTAGGTAATTTTTAGATATGTTTTAAAAAATTTGGATATTTTTGTTTGGGTGAAGTATAGGCATTTATTTCAACAAAACGACTGTTATTAAAGAGGTTGATGCTTCGTGTAATTTTTTTTGTTAATCTAAGCATTTGAGAAGCTTGTGTTATTTCTTATAAACCTTTTTTCAGAATGCTTATTTGATCTCTGGTTTTAAGGATTTCCCCAATAATATAATATTAATAAATGTAAGATTTTGTGATGTGTCATCTTAGTGTTGTGCTGTGATTGGATGTTGATGGTGCCTTTGAGGACTAAATTGTATTTCTGATTGTTTGATAATTTAATTGGTGCACCTCCCCTCTTTCTGTAAATGAGGATAGAAAGAATAATTGTAGAGTTTTTATTATTTTGGGGATTCTATCCATTTTCCTCTTGTTCTGTATTCTACTAGAGTATATCACGTTCTTCTAGGTGCAAGGTAAAGAGTGTTATTTTCTTCAAACTGAGTGGGGCATCCAAGGTTGTGGGTAATGGCTACCGTGTTGTTGTAGTCGAGGAGGTCATGTGAGGAGGAATGATGAATGATGCACTGACTCACAAGAGGGCACCGTATCAGTCTGGCTTCACAGGGTAGTCAATAATTTTGGTTTTCTACAGTGGAGAGATAATTGGCTGCTGCCCTTGCAGCCTCCCTTGCCTAGTGAGTCAACCTACTTGAACCATAACTTTTTTATAAAGGACTACCAAAGACTTGGTCCATTGAATAGGAGGATATTTCTCGATTGATGTATCATGTTTGGATGTTCTGCTAGAGCTCTAGGTGAATTTTCCCTTCTCCTCGAGCAGTTAGATTGCTGCCTTGTGACATTGTGGCAACAAGCTTTAGTCCTAGAAACAACTTCCCTGCTCAGTGGGTTAGATTGTTTGAGGCTGCTTATCCTGACTATCCCTAGACTCCAGAATTGTGGGAGATGTGTGCACAGGAACTTATTTTCTTACAATGTTTCCAAGTATCATTTGTTGCCAATGTTGGCTAACTTAACTTATGGAATACCCATAGTTAGTCTGCAGCTAAGGGCATTTCAAAGTTAATGCTGTCTGTTGAGTGTTAAATGACCATACTGTGTTTAGCTGTTTTGGATTACTTTTCTAAATTGCAGTTAACATGGTATGATTTCTTTATATAGGTGAATTCCAAGGGCCTGCGCTTATAGTAATCTTCGAAGGTGCTTGCTTGAGTCGAGAGGAATTTAGTAATCTCCAGCTCCGTCCTCCATGGAGATTGCGTGGCAGCACAATTAACTATGGTTTGGGATTGGTTAGCTGCTATTCCATCTGTGACCTTCTCTCAGTCATGTCTGGTGGCTTCTTTTATATGTTTGATCCTCGTGGTTTGGTACTTGGTACACCTTTGACGAATGCCCCATCAGCAAAGATGTTTTCTTTGATAGGTATACTGTGCGCTCATCTTCTGAGTTAATGCAAAATAATTAAATAGTTTCTAACTTTTTCCATTCCAGACCCATTTACTATCTTTCACTTTGCTACTACTGATAAAATTTATGGAAGTGTACTTTGAGTACTCTAGTTTGATCTCTTACAGACATACTTTACTATGTCAGATGGTAGGGACTGTTTGACTGGAGAATTGTAGAGCACATAACTTGTATCATGTGCTTTTATGCCAAAATGTTAAAAGTTGTATAAGTAGTACATTATTTTCCCAATAACAGTCAGAACAAAGAAAGTGCAAGACTAATGGCAATAGTTCATTGAAAAGTTTTTTGTTCTCTTTACCCATCTGTCAAGTTCATTGAAGCCCTCAAAGTTTATACTTTATTTGTCTTGCAAAAATACAGAAGATGAAAAAAAAATCTTTGTTAAATTATTTTTTTCTTTTGGAATTGAATAATCACCGACTTGGTTAATAATGTTCAAACAGTGGTTAGTGAGTAACTGGTTATTGTCATGGTTAGTCGTAGAAAGGTTAATTCTTCCTAAATTTTAAAGCAATTTCTAAAACTTTAGTTTTTTGAGTATTATTCTTTGACCCGTTTCATGGCGGTTAGTTAATGGTTACTTATGAGAGGTACCCTTATTGGCTATTATTCAAGACTGACAAGCCTTTTGGTATCAGTACGCTTGATTTAAGTTTATTTAAATATGCATTTTCGAAGTGTTACTTTTGTACTTTTCCCTTATGTGGAGTATTTTTTATGTAAAATAAAAGTTCCTAAGTATTCTCTTATTTAATTTTTTTATTTTGAAATCTAATAGCCAAATTCCTATTCATTAGTAGAACATAAAGTTGTTTACTCTTGAGGTTTCAGGTAATGATCTGACTCAACGATTTTGTGATCAATTTAGTCCAATGCTCATTGAGCAGACGGACTTGTGGTCATTAGCTGATTCTACCATTATTCGGATGCCTTTATCTTCTGATTGCTTGAAGCATGGACCTGACCTTGGATCAAATAGAATACGGAATATTATTGACATATTTATGAAGCATGGATCTAGAGCACTCCTGTTTCTGAAGTCGGTTTTACAGGTAAATTTACTACTACTGTTCAGTTATTCATGTAACAAGGCAGAATAAATGGGATTTAACAGGTTGAAATTAGGTTTTCTTTGGGTTTCAGAATAGAACTTGGGGAATTGAATGTTTACATGGAATGTGGGGAAATGTGGGTTTGGAGGTATTTGGTTGAGTTGAGGTTTATGGGATGTGAGTGAGCCATGCATGCTAGACTAGGTCGTGACAAATTCAAGCAAGAAATTCTGGGGATTTGATGTGGTTAAAATCTAATGCTCGTTGGTTGGGAATGGGTTTGGTTCTTTATGAAACTTACAATGTGAGGAAGGGACTCACTTGAGTGTTCAAATGTGATTTGGGAGTCTTACGTTGGGTGAAAAAGAGGAAGATGAGAAAATATACAGGGAGAAAGACCCACATACCCATGTCTTAAGGTTTTGGGTATAGAATGGTATCTTGGTGCCTTATGAGGTTGGCTCATGACTCTTTGGTAAAGATCTGATTGATGGTTCCTTCGAAGAACTCCAAAAATTGGCACTGTCTGTGGGGAAAATGTAGGAGAAAAGGCTTCCAGTAGGGCGTGGTTACAATGTGTGAAAGAGGGACTCCCAGTTAAAGGTGAAAATTGTTGGTTAAGTGTGAGTTGGGAGGGACTCCCAGTTAAAGGTGAAAGTTGTTGGTTAAGTGTGAGTTGGAAGTCTCACGTTTATTGTGCTCCATAGTCTATCTTATCCATACCATATTTTAGAGATGGGTACTTTATGTATAAGTGCTTTTAGATTATATTTGCATTTTGTTGTTAATTCTTTAGATTTTCTGATAGAGTTAGTTAGCTATCAGTTAATTTGTTAGCTTTTTAGTCACCAATGAGTCATACAGTTCAAATATAAAAGGTTGCCCTCCCTGTACATTTCTTCTACTGCAACATTTACTGTTCAATTTTCTCTATAATTATCTGAATTCTCTAATCAAATACACTTAAGACCAAAAATATGAGTAAAAGAGCTTGAGAGATTTATTATCTCTTAGCTGAATTTTGTTATTTGGGTAATTAATGCTAACAGCTCTAGGTATTTATTGCTAACAACTCATAAGTATAGCTGCTAACCACCTACATTAAATGCCTATCTAACAACTACCTATATCTAATACATAATCTAACACTCCTCCTCAAGCAGGAACATACAAATTGTATGTACATATTAGAGTAATAAGATGTATTTTGTACAGTTGTATGTTTTCTCTATTATTTTGTTTAGTTTTCTTTTTGACAGCGGTAAGGTTCTGTTGAGAATAAAGAAAATAGGGTTTGAGATTAATCTCCCTTATGTATAAACCACACATAGAGTAATCTATTTATAATAAATAGAGGTACAATTGAAAAGAGTAACTGAAAATAAATAGAGTAAATAGAAGATATTGTTTGATATTGTGATTAATAATATTTTAATAATATCAAACAATATCTAACAGGATCCATTGGACAATCCATTGGGTTACAATCAATCATGCCCATCTCTTTCAGGATATCAAAAGCATATTTCCTTTGACAAATTACAACTCCTTTTGATTGAGCTACTTCTATGCCCAAAAAAACATTTGAGACAAGATTCTTTATGTGAAAATGATTACATAGGGGTTCCTTTAAGTGAGATAATCTAGTGAACTATATCGTCAACATACACCATTAAGTACACATATTCTCCTAGGGAGGTGTGACAATAGAAAACAAAATGATCCTCCTCACTACATTTCAACCCAAAAGTTTGAACAATGTGCCTGAATTTTCCAAACCAAGTGTGTTGAGATTGCTTGATATCATAGAGAGGGTGACAAAGTTTACAAACAAAACTAGACTCCTCCTGAGCAATAAACCCAAGAGCATGTAAACTTCTTCCTGAAAATTACCATGTAGAGAAGCATTCTTAATATGTAATTGATGAAAGGCCAATGAAGAATGGCTACCATGGCAAGGTAAATTTTGATATCATTTTGGCCATTAGAGATAAAGCATCACCGTAGTCAAGCCCATAGATTTGGGTATAGCTTTTAGGTGGTCAACTTCACCATTAGGTCTAACTTTTATAGAATAGACCCGTCGAAAGCCAATTGTCTTCTTTCTAGGTGGAAGAGGAACTAACTCCCTTTTACCACTACATTTAAATTTAAAAGCCTGCATTTCATTAATCATGGCTTGTCGCCATCCAAGATGATTAAGTGTCTCTAACTTTTTTTGGGAATGATAATGGAAGATAAAAAGGTGATAAAAGAATAATAGGAAGAGGACAAAGGATAATAGGATTGCATGTAGATTGAGTACCTTTTCGAATGGCAATAGGCCAACTAAAATCTTCATTATCAAGAGATGAATGGAATGATGATGGTGAAGGACTTGATGAAGAGATCTCACCATGTGGCATTGGACCCGTCACTGGAGTCGGTTCTTGGGATGTGATAAGGTTTGGAGAAGATGGTCGAATTGAATTGGGATGATGAGATAAATCTCAATTATTCGGAGAAATTGGAACTGTGGTAGGTGTAGGATACACAAAAGGCTCAACTAAAGGCATAGGCAAGACAGGTTGGACATAGTTAGGATCTTGCATGGAAAAAGAGAAGGAAGGAGCTTCTTCAACAAAGGTGACAATTGCAGACATGTACTATCTTTTAGTTTCAGGCGAATAACATTGATGTCCTTTTTGAAGACGAGAATAACCTAAAAGGACACATTTGATGGCTCAGGCTCAGTTTATCCAAACCTTGAGACATATAGAATTGTATATGTTTTGAATGTATTGTGTGTCTAATGTAGACCATACAATATGTATTTATACTATTGAATAGAACCAATTACAATAAAGACACATAATACTTAGGAATCAATCATACTAATTTCCGAGATTATGTAATGGTTGATTTCCTAGAAATGTCTAACAGCTAAATATATTCTAACAAGACACTTCGTGTACAAAACACACTGTTAAGAGAGAATGGCATCAGCAGCAAGCGGCACCACGGGATTGTACAAGGGAAGAGTGAAGGTTGTTCCTTCCGGCGATTGTTTGGTCATTGTGGCAATTTCCAGTGCCAAACCTGGTCCTTTGCCTGAAAAGACCATTACTCTGACTTCTTTGATGGCACCTAGACTGGCATGTAGAGATGGTGTGGACGAGCCATTTGCATGGAAAGCAGAGAATTTCTGAGAAAGCTCTGCATAGGGAAGGAGGTGACCTTCAGAGTGGACTACAATGTGCCAACCATCAATCGAGACTTCAAAATTGTTTTTCTCGAGGACAAAAATGTTGTTGTGTTGGCTGTTTCCCAAGGATGGGTTTAGATAAGGGAACAGGGGCAGCAGAAAGGTGAAGCAAGTCCATACTTGGCAGAATTGTTATGCCCGGAAGAACAAGCTAAACAAGAAGGCCTTGGCCGGTGGAGTAAGCTTCCTGGTGCTGCTGAGGCATCAATCAGAAATCTACCACGTTCAGCCATTCGTGACCCTAGTAACTTGGATGCAATGGGTTTGTTAGCAGCAAACAAGGGATTGCCTATGGAGGCAATTGTTGAGCAGATCCGTGATGGCAGTACTCTCTGAATCTATTTGCTTCCACAATTTCAGTTTGTCCAAGTTTTTGTTGCTGGAATTCAGTCCCCACAAATGGGAAGGAGAGCTGCACCTGAAAGTGTTGTTAAATCAGAATTGGCATTTGATGACACCAATGGTGATGTTTCTGGGGAACCTCGTGTTGTGCTTACATTTGCACAAAGACTCGCTGTTTCAACCACAGCTACAGAAACTGTTGTTGATCCTTTTGCACATGAAGCTAAATTTTTCACTGAGATGCGTGTATTGAATTGAGATGTTTGGATTGTATTGGAAGGCGTTGATAAGTTCAGCAATTTAATTGGTTCAGTGTATTATCCTGATGGTGAATCCGCGAAGTACCTGGCATTGGAACTTCTAGAAAACGGTTATGCAAAATATGTTGTATGGAGTGCCAACATGATGGAAGAAGAGGCGAAACGAAAGCTGAAAACTGTAGAGAGCTTAAGGCTAAGAAAAAAAGGTTAAGGATGTGGACAAACTACGTACCACCACCTTCCAATTCAAAGGCAATTCATAATCAGAATTTTTCAAGCAAGGTGGTTGAGGTTGTGAGTGGAGATTGTATTGTTGTTGCTGATGATTCCATTCCATATGGTAGTCCTCTAGCGGAGAGATGAGTTAACCTTTCAAGTATCAGGTGTCCAAAAATGAGCAATCCTCGACGCGATGAAAAACCAGCTCCCTATGCCCATGAAGCAAAGGAATTCTTGAGAACACGCCTCATTGGTCGTCATGTCAATGTTCAAATGGAATATTCTAGGAAGGTTTCTCCCACAGATGGATCTGTAGTTCCATCAGCCAGTGCTGATTCCAGAGTAATGGATTTTCGATCAATCTTTTTATTGTTCACTGCAAAGGTTGACAATGAAGATGTTGTGTCAGCAAAATGTTGTGAATGTTGCAGAATTGGTTGTTGGTCGTGGTTTTGGAATTGTCATTAGACATCGTGACTTTGAAGAGAGATCTAACTATTATGATGCACTTCTTGCTGCTGAATCGCGTGCTACTGCAGGAAGGAAAGGCATCCACTATGCCAAGGATCTCTCAGTGATGCATATAACAGACTTGACCACGGTACACAAAAATGTTGTTAAGAAAGCCAAAGACTTTTGTCCTTTCCTTAAAAGAAGTGGAAGAGTTCCTGTTGTTGTGAAATACATGCTCAATGGTCATCGTTTTAATGTATTGATTCCTAAAGAAACTTGCAGCATTGCTTTCTCTTTTTCTGGAGTCAGGTGTCCAGGTCGTGATGAACCATATTCTGATGAAGCAATTGCTTTGATGAGGAGAAAAATAATGCAAAGAGATGTTGACATAGAGGTTGAAATAGTCGATAGAACTGGAACATTCTTGGGATCCTTGTGGGAGTCAAGAATCAATGTGGCAGCTACTTTGCTTGAAGTTGGTCTTGCAAAACTCCAAACATCCTTTGGCACTGATAGAATTCTTGATTTTATCTTCTGCAGCAAGCTGAACAATATGCAAAGAGGCAAGAAGTATCCAATGATTCAGTTATAGAAACAAACAGCAAGAAGTGCTTAAGGTAATTGTTATAGAAGTCATGGGTGGTGGCACATTCTATGTCCAGACAGGTGGAGATCAAAAAATTGCATCCATTCAACAACAGCTAGCTGCTTTGAATTTGAAGGATGCTCCTGTGATTGGAGCTTTCAATCCTAAGAGGGGCGACATAGTCTTTTGTTATTTTCATGCTGACAAGTCTTGGTACTGGGCAATGGTTGTGAACAGCCCTCGAGGACCAGTTGAATCACCCACTGACATGTTTGAAGTATTTTATATTGATTATGGAAATCAGGAAGCAGCAGTCAGCTACGGCCTGTTGATCCATTTGTGTCTGTTGCACCTGGTCTTGCTCAACTGTGCAGCCTTGCTTATATCAAGATTCCAAACTTGGAAGAGGATTTTGGGCAAGAAGCAGCTGAATATTTGAGTGAACTGACTTTAAACAGTGGAAAAGAGTTCAGGGCCAAAGTTGAGGAGAAAGACACTTCGGGAGGAAAAGTTAAAGGGCAGGGAACTGGGACAATTCTTGTCGTAATTCTTGTTGTTGTGGATGCTGAGATCAATGTTAATGCTGCCATGCTACAGGAAGGGCTTGCTAGAACTGAAAAAAGAAACAGGTGGGACAGAAAAGAACGACAATCAGGCATTGATAATTTGGAGAATTTCCAGGAAGAAGCAAAGAGCAGAAGACGCGGGATGTGGCAGTATAAAGACATTCAGTCAGACGACTAGAACACTGTTGCTCCTCCTAGAAAGGGTGGTGGTCGGAGATGAGTGTAGCAGTAAGAGGAGGAGCTAAATTATGTAATGTAGACATATTCCCAGAACATGATTAAAGTTATAGGTTTGGACAATTTTTATTTATTTATTTTTTAAGTTAGAGAGAAAAAAAACAAAAAACAAAATGTCCTGTGGATTTCGTTGTAAGTTTTGTTTTGAATTTTGCCTTTAGGTTAATTTTGTTTTTAATTTTGCCTTTAGGTTATGTTGAGAATAAAGAAAATAGGGATTGAGATTAATCTCCCTTGTGTATAAACCACACATAGGGTAATCTATTTATAATAAAGAGAGGTACAAGTAAAAAGAGTAACTGAAAATAAAAAGATTAAATAGAAGATATTGTTTGATATTGTGGTTATCAATATCTAACAATATCTTAATAATATCAAACAATATCTAACAGGTTAATTTTGTTTTGAATTTTGCCTGTAGGTTAATTTTGTTTTGAATTTTGCCTTTAGGTTAATGGGACAATTGTTTTCTTTAGACCTCTCAAACCATGTCAAAAATGGGTTTTAAGCCTAACTCAACCCCACAAAACCGGCTTGTAAGGTGAGGATTGCATCCACTTATATATTGTGAATTGGCCTTATCTTTAGTCGATGTGGGACTTCCAACACACCCTCTACGTCGAGGTATATTCATCTCATGCGTGGGACAACAAATTAGTGGGTGGTCCGTTAGCGGCCCGATATCGGGTGGAACAGAATGTCCAAGAAAATTCGCTAGGATAGGCTCTAACCTGGCTCTGATACCATGTTAGACATGGGTTTTAAGCCTAATTCAACCCTACAAAACTGGCTTGTAAGGTGAGGATTGCACCCACTTATATAGTGAATTGGCCTTATCTCTAATCGATGTGGGACTTCCAACACACACAACTTAAGGAAGAATGTCAAGTTGAGGTTAATTTGGAAACAAAAGGGAGTATTGAACTATTTTCCAAATCCGAAGAGGACATTCTATTAATAAGATAACATGCAGAAAGAATGTCATCACCGAAGTGATAGATAGGAATATTGGCACCAAGCAACAAGGTACCAACAGTTTCAACTGTGTCTATTCTTTTGCTATGTAATATCATTTTGTTAAGGTATATAAGGACATGTGGACTAATGTAAAATGCTAGGTTAGTTTAAAAGAGTGGAAAAACTAGAAGAAAAGTATTCTTTGGCATTATCACTTCTTAAGATCTTGATCACTTGGCCAAATTGGTTCTTGGTTTCATTAAGGAATGACATGAAGATATTCAAAAGTTCATATAGATCTCTCATTAAGTAAACCTAAGAACAATGAGAATATTCATCAATAAAAGTTACAAAATAATGGGGTTGCACCAAAGGATGAGACTGAACTTGGACCCCAAATATCAAAATGAATTATAGAGAAGAGAGTTGCACCTTGATTCAGTTTTTTGGAAAAGAAGACCGAATATGTTTTCCTAATTGACATAACTCACACTCTAAGACTTGGGAGTTTGCAAAATTCGGGAATCATCGTTTTTAACTTTGATAAATGTGGATGACCCAAATGATCATGTAGAAGCTTAGGAGATGCTAAACATGACATTGTCGGTTTAGTGCCTAGATAGTAGAGTCCCCTAAATTCATGTCCTTCACTAATCAATTAACATGTACTACACTCTTGAATAACAAAAGAATTTGCATCAAAGGTTATAGAGCAATATAAAGATTTAGTTAATTGACTTAAGGAAATTAGGTTAAAAGGACAATTAGGGACAAAAAGAACATGCTTTAGGTTCAAAGATGGAGAAAGAGAGATTTGATTGACTCCTTGAGAAGTAACTTTGGATCCATGGCTAAAGTAGTAACGATTCTAGGTATGTAATGCTAACCACCTACATTAAATACCTACCTAACAACTACCTATATTCAATACATATTCTAACAAATACTAATTACATGGCTAATTAACTGTTTAACAGATCTGATCAAGGACGACTTTCTTAGGGAAGAAATAGTGCATGTGCATGTGTCTATTTATATATGTGATTTATATATGTGGATAGCTTATCTCTATTATTTAACTCACTATAATCTACTATTAATAGAAAATTGTTCATACAAAACACCTGTATACTTAATATGTCTTGTTTGTAATTGCTACCATATGAGAGGACTCTTGTCTGGAACATTTTCATGATTCTATTGAGCCAGGTGAAATTGCATTTCTTCTAGGTATACATTTCAACGTGGGAAGAAGGAGAATCTAATCCAAGGCGGAATTTTTCTATAAGCATTGACCCATCATCTTCTATTTTGAGGAATCCATTTTCTGAAAAGAAATGGAGAAAGTTTCAATTATCAAGAATATTTAGCAGCTCCAATGCGATGATAAAGATGCATGTAATTGATGTGAATTTATATTCAGAAGGAACTAAAGTCATTGATAGATGGCTTGTTGCACTCAGCTTGGGTTCTGGGCAAACCAGAAATATGGCTCTTGATCGGTATGGTTTTATTTGAATATTATTATGGATATCATGTGGTGTTTATGCTCAAACTGCATGGATGTCAAAAACTCTTGTTGATGTCTTACAATAACTTCTGTATAATCTGTGTCAATGCTTTACAATAACTTAGTTGCCATTTTCCTTCTATTAACTTGAAAACCTTTTTACTTATCAATGGCTCAGTTTGAGGATGCATGTAGCACTTTCTCTGTCTAAAATACAAAATACCCATTAATAAGAAAACCAAGAAGTTTATGAATGTGGAAGCTATTTTCCATGGTTGTTTATTTCTTTGGCTTTGCTCATTGCTTATTTGTCTTGATCTTCAGGGAGGGTTCATACTACAGCTTTTTCATTCTTTATTCCTCTTTTTCAATTAGAGTTGGAAGGAAAGTAAACAAGTCTTAATTTATATTGAAACGCAATCAAGAGTAATGATGATTGAAGTTTTATGTTCCATATGTTGTTTATCTCATGAAAGTTCTATTTTGTTCAGTAATATCTATCAAAATTCCTTTTTTTTTTTTGCTCAGGAGGTATCTTGCATACAACTTGACTCCTGTTGCTGGAATAGCAGCACTTATATCCAGCAATGGCCATCATGCCAATGATTGCTCAAGGAGCTCAATTATGGCCCCTCTTCCTTTGTCTGGTTGTGTAAACTTGCCTGTCACTATAATAGGTTGTTTCCTTGTGTGTCACAATAGGGGTCGTTATCTCTTTAAATACCAAGACAGAGGGGCTTCCACCGAGGGACACTTTGATGCCGGAAATCAATTAATTGAATCTTGGAACAGAGAGGTGATGTCTTGTGTATGTGATTCCTATGTTGAAATGGTTTTGCAGATTCAGAAGCTAAGAAGAGATATTCCAAGCTCATTATTTGATTCGAGTACCTATTCTGCAATCAGTCTCTCTTTGAAGTCTTATGGAGATCAAATCTACTCCTTCTGGCCACGATCTTGTGAGAGGCAAGTTCTGATTGATCAACACGCTAATCACGATGACAACCCTCCAAGTCCACCAAGAGTTGTTCTTAAAGCAGACTGGGAATGCCTTAAAGATCGGGTAATACAACCATTTTATTCTCGTATTGTTGACCTTCCGGTATGGCAGCTGTACTCAGGAAATTTGGTCAAGGCTGAAGAAGGCATGTTTCTTTCACAGCCGGGTAATGGATTGGTTGGTAATTTGCTTCCAGCTACAGTTTGCAGCTTTGTAAAGGAGCATTATCCTGTATTTTCAGTACCGTGGGAATTGGTGACTGAAATCCAAGCTGTGGGTTTTTCAGTGCGAGAAATTAGACCTAAAATGGTTAGGGATCTTCTAAAGGTTTCTTCAAAACCATTTACTCTGAGATCAGTTGACATGTATATAGATGTTCTTGAATATTGCCTGTCTGATTTTCAGAAAACAGAGTCACCCACCTCAGCCAAAGATAATGATCCTGATACTTCCAATGCTTTTTCCCGAGAAACTGATATCCACAGAATCACTTCTTCTCAGCATAATATTCAAGGCTCCACTACTCGGGGAGAAGCCAGTTCCGGAGATGCATTGGAAATGATGACAAGTTTAGGGAAGGCTTTATTTGATTTTGGTCGGGGTGTTGTTGAAGACATTGGTAGATCAGGAGCACCCGGGGCTTACAGTAATGCTATGACTTCCATTGGTCAAAGTAGGGACCAGAAGTTCATATTAATTGCTTCAGAACTCAAAGGCTTACCATTTCCAACTGGAACTAGCAATTTAAAAAAGTTGGGCTTTAATGAACTTTGGATTGGGAATAAAGAGCAACAGTCATTGATGCTTCCCTTGGGAGAAAAATTTATTCATCCTAAACTAATAGACAGGCCTCTCTTAGGTGGCATATTTTCTAATGTTACCCTCCAGTCACTATTAAAGCTGCGAAACTTCTCCCTTAATTTACTGGCCAATCATATGAAACAAATTTTCCATGAAGATTGGGTGAACCATGTAATGGGATCAAATATGGCTCCATGGCTTTCTTGGGAGAAACTTCCTAGTTCTGGAAGTCAAGGGGGTCCCTCACCTGAATGGATTAGAACCTTCTGGAAAAGTTTTAGGGGCTCAACGGAAGAATTATCCCTTTTCTCTGATTGGCCCCTAATTCCTGCATTTCTTGGTAGGCCAGTCTTGTGCCGTGTTAGTGAGCGGCATCTGGTATTCATTCCTCCTCTTTTGGAGCACTCAAATTCGACAAGTGGGATTTCAGAAAGAGAATCTTTGGAGCACTCAAATTCGACAAGTGGGATTTCAGAAAGAGAATCTTTGGAGCACTCAAATTCGACAAGTGGGATTTCAGAAAGAGAATCTACCGAAAGTTATGTGAGTGGTGTTAGGGTGACAAGGGATGATACTTCTGAAACTGACTTAGCAGAGTCCTATATTTCAGCTTTTAAAAGATTCAAAACCAATTATCCCTGGTTGTTGCCAATGTTAAACCAGTGTAACATACCCATATTTGATGAGGCATTTATAGATTGTGCTGCTTCAAGCAATTGTTTTTCTATGTCTGGTCAATCTCTGGGCCATGTCATTGCATCCAAACTTGTGGGAGCTAAGCAAGCTGGGTATTTCACTGAACCAACTAATCTCTCAACTTCAAATTGCGATGCACTTTTTTCACTCTTTTCTGATGAATTCTTCTCTAATGACTTTCACTATACCCGGGAACAAATTGAAGCTTTGCGTTCTCTCCCAATATATAAAACAGTTGTTGGTTCTTATACTAAGTTGCAAGGTCAAGATCAATGCATGATCCCTTCAAATTCATTTTTAAAACCATATGATGAGCGTTGTCTTTCATGTGCCACTGATTCAAATGAAAGTTCGTTTCTTCGTGCCCTTGGAGTGCTAGAGTTGCATGATCAACAGATCTTAGTACGCTTTGGCTTACCCGGCTTTGAAAGAAAATCTCAGAATGAGCAGGAGGAAATATTAATACATATTTTTAAAAATTGGCATGATCTTCAATCAGATCAGCTGGTGGTTGAAGCTTTGAAAGAAACTAAATTTGTTAGAAATTCTGATGAGTTTTCAACAGATCTGTTGAAGCCACTGGATTTATTTGATCCTGGTGATGCTATCTTAATATCTGTATTCTTTGGTGAGAGAAGAAAATTTCCTGGAGAAAGGTTCAGCACAGATGGGTGGCTTCGAATACTAAGGAAACTTGGGCTTCGGACTGCTACAGAGGTAGAGGTAATAATTGAATGTGCCAAAAGGGTTGAGTTTCTTGGAATTGAGTGCATGAAATCAGGTGATTTGGATGATTTCGAGACAGACATAATCAACAGTCATTCTGAAGTTTCACCAGAGGTGTGGGCATTAGGAGGTTCTGTAGTTGAATTTGTTTTCTCCAACTTTGCTCTTTTCTTTAGCAACAACTTCTGTGATCTTCTTAGCAAGATTGCATGCGTACCTGCTGAACTGGGGTTTCCTAGTGTTGGTTGCAAGAGGGTGCTTGCTTCGTATAATGAAGCTATTTTGTCTAAAGATTGGCCTCTGGCCTGGAGTTGTGCTCCCATTCTTTCCAAACAACATACTGTTCCTCCGGAGTACTCGTGGGGGCCTCTGCATCTACGGAGTCCTCCTGCTTTTTGTACAGTTTTGAAGCACTTGCAAGTAAAAATGATACTTTTGGTTTATGTTTTATATTACATTGCTTACCTACACGTATTTTATGCTAGCTTTCTTTTTCCCTAGGTAATTGGGAGAAATGGAGGGGAAGACATTCTTGCTCATTGGCCCATTGCTTCAGGAATGAACATTGAGGAATGTACCTGCGAGATTTTGAAATATTTAGACAAAATTTGGGGTTCACTTTCTTCCTCAGGTGCTTCTCTATTCTCATGTTGTTCTGTTTGGGCTAAGGGTTGAGTAGAAATGGTGTGGCTGATATATTTTTTGTATTTGTCTCTGATTCTCCTTACTCAATGCACTTAATATATGACCAATTGACTTATCATATTTCTGTGAACCTCCAATGATTCTCTGTTAAGTTGATTAAGCAGGTTTGCTTAGGTTTTTACATGGAATTTCTAATTACTTGTGCTATTCCAGATGTGGCAGAGCTACGCAAAGTGGCTTTTCTTCCTGTTGCAAATGGAACGCGCCTCGTGACTGCTGATGCTCTTTTTGCTCGTTTGATGATAAATTTGTCTCCATTTGCTTTTGAGCTTCCTACTGTATATCTCCCATTTGTAAAGATTCTTAAAGATTTGGGACTCCAGGACATGTTAACACTCTCTGTTGCAAAGGGTCTTCTATTACATCTTCAGAAAGCTTGTGGATATCAGCGACTAAACCCCAATGAGCTCCGTGCAGTGATGGAAATTTTGAATTTCATTTGTGATCAAATTGTCGAGGGGAACACATTGGATGGTTCAAACTGGAAATCAGAAGCCATAGTTCCAGATGACGGCTGCAGACTTGTTCATTCAGGATCCTGTGTCTATGTAGATTCTTATGGTTCTCGATATGTAAAATGTATTGATACTTCCAGAGTTAGATTTGTTCATGTAGATCTTCCTGAGAGAGTCTGTATCATGCTCGGCATCAAAAAATTGTCTGATATTGTCGTAGAGGTAGCAAGATTTCAGGAGCATTTTCCTATTTATTGTTATCTAACTTTTGTCTGCAATATGCTTTTACTTACTGGAATGTTTCTGTTTGGTTTACAGGAACTAGATGAGAATCACGCACTACAGACTTTGGGTTCTCTGGGGTCTGTTTTACTGGTGACCCTCAAACAGAAGTTATCGAGCAAGTCTCTTCAAACTGCTGTCTGGACCATTGTTAAAAGCATGGGCAGTTACATTCCTGCATTCAATAGTTTTTCATTGGATACAATAGAATGCTTATTGAACTCTACTGCGGAAAAGATGCAATTTGTGAAGTGTCTTAAAACAAAATTTCTGCTATTGCCCAATTTAGTAGATGTTACACGTGCAGGCAAAGACTTTAGCATCCCTGGGTGGAAGAATGATTCTGCACATCAAACACTTTATTTTTTGAACCAATCAAGATCCTGTATTCTAGTTGCTGAACCACCAACTTATATTTCCCTTTTTGATCTCATTGCCATTATAGTCAGTCAGGTATTAGGCTCTCCAATCATATTGCCTGTTGGGCCCTTATTTGGTTGTCCTGAAGGATCTGAGATTGCTATTGTTAATGTTTTAAAACTCTGCTCTGATAAGAAAGAAGTCGAACCCATAAATGGGAGTAGCAATATGGTTGGCAAGGAAATATTGCCACAGGATGCACGTCTTGTGCAGTTCCATCCACTGAGGCCCTTTTATTCTGGTGAAGTAGTAGCTTGGCGGTCTCAACAAGGTGAAAAGCTGAAGTATGGTAGGGTTTGGGAAGATGTTAGACCATCTGCAGGTCAAGCTCTGTACAGAATTAAAATTGAAGTTGCGCAGGGAGATACACAATTTTTCCTTTCATCACAAGTATTTTCATTTAAAAGTGTATCAGCTAGTAGTCCTCTAAAAGAAACACTGGTGCATGATAGCCCTTTATTGAGTAGTAACATGCCCAATGTTGATTTCCCAGAGAGCTCAGGAAGGGGAGAAAGCAACTCTCAGGTTTATCCCTTGGAACTTGTCACTAATTACTAGTATCATGTATCATATATTTTCATTTATTACAGGCATTGCACCATCATCCTGTGCTTTCCATTAACGCATGAATAATGTGTCAGCAAATGAGAGATATTTTTGGAGCTGTTAACGTTGGGCTGAAACCAAAAGCTTGTAATTAAGAAACTTTTCTTGTTTAGTTTGTGGCTTATGCTCAATGCTATCTACCTCTAACTGTTGCATATCTTGTTACCATTTAAAATTAAGCATTCTGCTGGTTCATTTTGTATTGATTGCATGTCAATTTTCTTAAATGAATGAGAAGTATCTTCTTGTGAATAGGTGCAGCCTGTGAGAGAGCAGTCTGGCAAGGTTTCATCTGCGGAACTAGTGCAGGCAGTCAACGAAATACTGTCTGCTGCTGGGATCAAAATGGATGTGGAGAAGCAGACCCTACTTCAAAGAACATTAAATTTGCAAGAAAATCTAAGAGAGTCTCAAGCAGCTCTTGTGTTAGAGCAGGTTGGTGATTTTAACTTTTAGTACAATGATTTCATATCGTCGTGTGTTATACCATTATTAATATTTTTTGTTTCTGAATGGTAATTTGCCATGTTGGCATTCTAATTTCACAATCATTTGAAAACCTTTTAATGGTTTATTTGAGTATGTCATATGCAAACCCGTTGTTAGTTTGACGCATCACACTTGAAAATTTTGATATCTTAAACATAGGTTTCTTGTTGGAAATTTTTGGATATCCACTTACTTACCAAACGTCTCTTTAAACTTATCTACTGTTAGAAATGGAGTTTTAAGTCTAACTCAACTCCACAAAACCGGTTTGGTATCAGAGTCATTATTTAAACAAAAAAAAAAAGTCTATCCTAGCGAGATTTCTTGGACATTCTGTTCCATCCGCTATTTTGGGCCGTTATTGAACCACCCATTTCTAGTCTCACGCACGAGATGAATATATCTTAGCGTGATGGGGTGTGTTGGAAGTCTCACATCGACTAGAAATAAGACAATTTCATAATATATAAGTGGGGTGCAAATCTTATCTTACAAGCCGGTTTTGTGGAGTTGAGTTAAGCTTAAAGTCCACTTCCTAATATCTACCATCAATTTTCTTACATGTGTTGGTGCAGTCAGATATTACAAGGCACAAAGCGTATCCATTTGTAATTATCAGTTGAAGCAATGAGAATTGTATCTATGCTGCATTACAGTTGTATAAGCTTTGGGGGATAGTTTATTAGTTTTACTTTTATAGCGTAGGACACAGTAATGATTGAATTAAGTAGGTACCTTGATGCTTTATAATGCATATGTCTCGTAGAGTTAACCTTTTATGATAAGTTTGAAATAACATTATACATTGTACAGGAAAAGGTTGAAAAGGCAACAAAAGAAGCTGATACAGCAAAATCAGCATGGATATGTCGGGTTTGTCTCAGTTCTGAGGTTGATATAACGATAGTTCCTTGTGGTCACGTATTGTGTCGTAGATGTTCTTCTGCAGTGTCGAGATGTCCTTTTTGCCGGCTTCAGGTTACAAAAGCTATCAGAATTTATCGTCCATAATTTCTCCAATGCTTTTGGACACCGTCAGATTTCCATTCGCCAATTATTAATGTTTGCAAAGATTAATTGGCTGCATTGGACTCTGACTTGAATATCATATTTTGTGATTGAGCCCCAAAAATGGGTACTGTTAAATTTTTTCCTGTATATTGGCCTCAATGAAAAAAGGTTTTGTCCATTACCCTGTACCTTTCAATATTCTTACATTTTTTTACCACTAAATCCTGAAAAGGTTAGTGAAAAAGTATCAAGGCTTTTTCCCTTTATTTTCGTTATGCCTTCCTACACCACATCACAGTAAAATGACAAAAATGACCTTCAAAAATACTAAAATTTCCCGGAATATTTTACGCGGAATGTAATAAATACTTTTTATATTAACATTTTGACAGCTTTGGGGAAAAAAATTGAAATACATAATTCAGTATTGATTTTTAACTATTACAAATTGTTAATTCTAGGCTAATTTAAAATCTATTCTAGCGTTTTTTTTATAAAATATTTTTCTTGGAGAGTCTTAGATTTCATAGCTTAGTATAAATGGAAGGAGGAGAGTAGGAGGATTTACAGGGGAATCTGGTTTTAGGGTCTATCCCACATCATACATCAAGTTATTGCTTCTTGCATTCATGTTTGTTTGTTGCATTTCCATAGTCTTTGAAATATCTTGTATACCTTCGTAAGTTGTTTTTTGTTTTTCAAATTTTGTTCCAGATTGCACAATTAGTAGATTTTCTGGATTATACAATCGAAACCAAAAAAATGTTATATTTTGAATTATATAAACCAGAATGTAAAATGAGGTTTTCGAATTGTATATTTTGAAATGTAAATTTTCAACTACAACTCCGTTTCAAGAGCCAAAATAAAGTTTCATTGTTCACTTGTATATAATAGGGATGGCAATGGGGCCTTTCATACCTAAAATTAACGGGTATCAAACTTTTGTCTCATTCCTATCGAGTAACGGGTATAATCTCGTATCCATACTCATACCCATTTTCTTACTACTATACTATTAATCTTAATTAATTTTTATAAAATAATCAAAATTTATGGTAAAGAAAACATAATATTATCAAATATTCAATATTAGAAGGATGATTGTTTCTTAGATATCAAATATTTAAAATAAATTATAATGGTTTACATTTTAGATTATAATACCAAATAAAATTTCATGAGAACTAAAGTAATTATTAAATTTAAAAATATTAATGAAACTTAGTTGATAAAATTTAAAAACATTTTTTAAAAATATAAAAGAAAAACAAATATTTAAATTAAAATATATTTTAAATGTTTGTTTGCTTCAATCTTTTAAATTCTAATGAATCTCTTTTTTATTAACTAATAAAAGTTATAATACATCATTTGATTAAAATGATATAAAAGAACAAATAATAATCATAATAAGAGTTTAAAATAAATTATAATTCTTTTTAATACCAAAAGAATTTAATTTATAATACCAAAAAGAATTTAATGAAAGTCAACTCATTTATTAAATTTACAAACATTAATAAAACGTAGTTGATAAAATTTAAAAATATTTTTTTTAAAATATAAAGAAAACAAATATTCAAATTAAAATATATTTTAAATGTTTGTTTCTAATGAATCTCTTTTTTATACACTAATAAAAGTTATAATACACTATTTGATCAAAATGATACAAAAAATAAATAATAATCATAATAAAAGTTTAAAATAAATTATAATTGTTTACATTTTAGATTATAATACTAAATAAAGTTTCATTAGAATCAACACATTTAATAAATTTGAGTTGATAAAATTTAAAAATATTTTTAAAAAAATATAAAAAGAAAACAAATATTCAAATTAAAATATATATATATATATATATTAAATGTTTGTTTACTTCAATCTTTTAAATTCTAATGAATCTCTTTTTTATATATTAATAAAAGTTATAACTCATTATTTGATCAAAATGATACAAAGAACAAATAATAATCATAATATAAAATTTTAACATAGATATTGTATCTTTTGAACTTCAATTATATTGGATGGTAATAAAAAATATTCATGACAATTACATTAAATTTTTATATTATAGTAAATAAAAGTTATTTATATAATTATAGTGAAAAAATTACAGTATGATTGATAATAAGTTAGAAAATAAAAAATAATTAGATAAAATATATCGAAATAATATTCTACATAATGAAAATAAACAACAAGTAAAAGTATTAAAAAATTGACAAATGTTTACAAACAATTTGAGAGACTATTGAAAGAAATCGCACAAAGGAAAGCAAATGTATAATTAAGGGTATAATAAGTTGAAAAATATCTTAGAGATCTAAGAAAACTTTTCAAATATCAACATATATACTAAATGATTGAGAAATAACAAAAATTGTTTTAGCCAAACAAAAGAGTTATTTAAATGAAACAAAAACTAATAATAATAAGTAAATGATTTTTTTTATATTACCTAGTAAACGAAAGGTTTGTGCTATTAAATACTTAAATGAAGAGTATTAAACATTCTCATGTGAAAGAAAAATATACAATAAATAAAAATATTAAAAAATGATAGAAATATTCAAATGTGAGACATAAAAAAATTTTAATTGACATACATATTTTAAACATAATTACATAAAGGTTATAATAAGATTAAAAATATAATTGAGATGCGAATGAGTTTCATGACAAACCAAATAATTAGAAGAAATAAAAAATAATATATATATATATATATATATATATGATTAATTGTGAATATTTTAATAATTTAAACGGAAACATGTATTATAGCGGGGATATGTACATCCCCATACTCATCCCCGTACCAATTGAAAAAGTCGGGGATTCCTCATATCCATACCCATATCCGGTCAATTTATTTGTCATCTCTACTTGTATACAATATAAAAGCCACAAAGAAAATCAATCCTGCGAATGTCACACCATGAATCTAAGGTACAAGTAGCCTGTACCCATTGGTTTTGTATGATTGTCTATTAACAAAACAATATTTAATACATTTTAGTTGTTTCATGGAATCAACATATGTCCAAAAAAGTTTTAAAAATTGGTGGGGTTTTATTAAACGAATTTGAATAAATATACATGTTACGTTCTAACAATATCATTGAATGCTGTCTTTCAATTCTTGGTCCTCTATATGATCTTTATGATCTTAGTTAAGCATATGTATGTAAAGTTGTTTTGTAATTAAGACAATATCTTGGTTCTTATCTTTCAAAGTTTGCTAAAAATGTCTATGTTTAAAGCTTTAAGCATATTGAGTGTCTTAAACTTATAATTAAATTTGGACCTATGTACCTCCTTGTTTGGAGAATTCATATGAAATTAATATGTATTTTGTGTTTATGTCTAGTTTTCAAATTCTTCGTCTAAGTTTCATAACCAAGCATCTTACGCAGAGATTAGACTATGTAATACCTATTTTATTTTATTCTTGAACAAGTTGTTAAATTCAACAAAATATGGTATTAGTTGTTATCAGTGGCGGATCTTGATCAAATGCGTTAGAGGAGTCAAAGTAATATAAGTTTGAGATCATTAGATTCAATCATTAGTATAATGCTTCAAAAAATGACTTCTTTATCTGAACATTTTTTATCATTAATATAATGCTTCAAAATATGTGAAGAGGTAGAATCTATCTTGTTTTAGTCAATAATTTCATTTTCATCCCTCTTAAACGATTAATTTATTTTTTCATTATTTATCAATATACCTTTTTTGTAAATAATACTAAAAAATAATTGATCATAATCTAATAAAAAATTTAGATATGTAATTATTAAAAGAAAAATATATTCATTTTATTAATACATAATACACTATTTTTTTTCTATATTCATAAAAAAAATATACAAAAAGCTCATGAAATAAAAAAAAAATAATATTTTCATTATCAAGTAAGACAAGAGACGAGAAAGGAAGATGATAAATGAGAAATATAATGAGTTTATGTCTAACTTTTTTTCTTTAAAAACAAAAAGAAGACATATGGGAGTGAGAGATTATTACAATTTGTGAAAAACTAAAAAGACAATGAAAAGGAAAATAAAAATTATGTTAAAAAATATTTGGTTTAATTACTCTTTTGATTCATGTTTTGGTTTAAAAATGTTAAGTTGGTCCTTCAATTTTTTTTAGTCTCAATTTGATTCCGATTTTTGAAAAAACTAATATAATTCGATCTTTTACGATAAATTTCGTTAAATTCCTCGAAACAGATCAATGATCTTTTCATTAAAATTGAGACTCTTAATATGGATAATTTGCTTTGTTGGTGTAATTAACCTAATCTTAGTGTCAATTTTTAAATAAAAAGAGGGACCAAAAAAAATTAAACCTAAATATTTTTATTTTTTATTATATTTAATTTTATATTTTATTTTGTATTTACATTAAATGTTATGTTTAAATAAAAAAAATAAAAAATAAAAAATTTAATTTTTATTAATTTGTAATATATATTACCTACAATTTAAAAAATTTAATAAACTTTAAATATATTTTTATATTATATATATATATATATATATATATATATATATATATAAATTCAAAATTTTGGAGGGCAAGCCCCTCCCTGCCCCCAAAAATCTTCCTACCCCCAAAAAGCTTGGCCGTTAGTTGTTATTATCGATACATGAGTTTCTTTAACATAATATACAAATCAAAACTTGAATCTTATTATAAAATATTTATGTCTTAGCATTAGTATGATTGGCACCAATGACGATTAAATATTTCAAAATAGGATTGAGTCGACCTGAAAAGTTTAAAAATATAAGTTAAGCTAAGAAAAAAACACAACATAAATTAAACTAAACATTGTTTGGCTTACTCATAAGGGTGTGTTTGCTTCCACATATTTACTTCGCGAGAAGATGAATTTGTAAATGATCAATGTGTTTGTTTCTGTACATTTGAAGGTATATCAAGGAAAGAATTTATGAGGTATAAGTGCAAAGATTTGCAAGGTTTTACCGAACATACACCAAGAAACGAGGTATAAGTGCTTATAATATTAATTTTCAAACTAATGATTATTTTGTTAGAAGTTAAAGTTAAAAAATTTAAAATTAAAGTTAAAATTTTACCCTAAATATAATTTTAATTATTTTATACCAATCACATTGTATTTTAACTAAAGGATAAATATACTTTTAGTCTCTGAAATATTACAAAAATTGAAAATTTTCCATGCTCAAAGTTTTTGAGTTGCTTAGTCTCTCTACTTTTAAAAAAACATTGATTTTAGTCCCTAATTTTCAACGTTGTTGACACGTGTGGTGACACATGTTTGTCACGTGTTGTTTCATTTTTTTCGAAATGAAACTCAATTTGTTATTACTTCTTGTGTTGTTAATATCAGTTGTAATCAGTTCCTGTGTTTAAGTTGTTATAAGTCTCTATAGTTTGGAATTATTATTGTGTCAAATATTTTGAATTACAAGTTGTTTATGACCTTATATATGAAGAATGTTCTTTAAAAAATGAAATTTTTTGTTATTGGTAATGACAGGTTCGTACTGAATGACAATTTCATTTGTTTGTGTTCATTTCTGTATACATATGTGTGGGACAAATGCTGCTCCACTCAAACTATAGAAATATGTTAGAATGTTATTGTCCAAAATTTCTTTGATGGGTTACACTTTACATAGGCGTGAGTGTCTAGTTCATTTTGAATATTGTCCACCAATCTTTGTTGTCAATTATTTTACATTACATTTTTGAAAGCAAAATAAAAAATTTTGGAGTCCAGCAAGGCCCTTGGATAATAAATTTATTAAAACACCTTACAAGTAATATGTCCAAAAACTATGTCCTGGGTTACATATTACTTGTGTTTGGGTTGTACGTTAGTTCTGAAGAAGGTCCACCAATATTTGATATCAATTATCAACTACACATTTAATAAAGGAAATGAAATATTGTTTGCCTTCGTATGGGGGAACAAACTGGGGCCCAACAAGGCCCTTGGATAATAAATTCATTAAAATACTTTAGAAGTAATATGTCCAAAAACTATGTCCTGGGTTACATATGACTTGTGTTTGGGTTTTGCGTTAGTTGTGAAGAAGGTCCACCAATTTTTGTTGTCAATTATCAACTACACATTTATTAAAAGAAATGAAATATTGTTTGCCTTCGTAGGGGGAACAAACTGGGGCCCAACAAGGCCCTTGGATAATAAATTGATTAAAATACCTTACAAGTAATTTGTCCAAAAATTATGTCCTGGGTTACATATTACTTGTGTTTGGATTTCACGTTAGTTGTGAAGAAGGTCCACCAATATTTGTTGTCAATTATCAACTACACATTTATTAAAAGAAATGAAATATTGTATGGCTTCAAAGAGGGAACAAACTGGGGCCCAGCAATGCCGTGGCATGATTATTTTATTAAAATATATCACAAGAAATTTATCCAAAAACTCTATCATGGGTTACAGCTTACATTTGATTGGGTCGCATGTTAAATTTCAAGAAGGTCCACCAATGTTTTTAGTCACTTATAACCTATGCATTTATTAGAATACATTAAATATTGTGTGTCTTCAAAGGGGGGAACATAGTGGGATCCAGCAATGCCCTAAGATAATTATTTTATTAACAAATGTTACAATTCATTTGTCCAAAAACTCTATCCTGGGTTACAGGTTACATTTGATTGAGTCGCATGTTAAATTTCAGCAAGGTCCTCCAATGTTTTTATTCACTTATAACCTATGCATTTGTTAGAACAAATTAAATATTGTCTGTCTTCAAAGGGGGGAACAAACTGGGGTCCCCCATTGCCCTGGGATAATTATTTTATTAACAAATGTTACAACATATTTGTCCAAAAACTATGTGCTGGATTACAGTTTATATGTGCTTGGGTAGCATGTTAGATGTCAGTACGGGTCAGCCAGCAATTCCGACAATTAAAATTAATACTTCGTTTCAATAGAAATTAATGTGGTGTGTTTTAATGGTGTGCACAACATGGGGTCCATCAATGATTACTAAAATAGTATCCTTCTCCATTAACAAAACACATTCACTCATGGAATGATAACCAATACTACAAACAATTAACAAAAAGTTTTTCCAAAACGTGGAGTAGGTGTTCAGCAGACACATGAAAGCACTACACCTATAGTACTTACTAATGGAGGGATGACAAAATGATTACTGAAATTCGTAGGTTAAGCATCAGGGCATTCAACATCAAATGTTGTAGCCCCATCGGGATATGCATCATAATTTCCATGTGGTGAGTCCGCACCAAGAGAAATAGCAGCATTAGGACATGGGAGACTTGATGATTCAGCAACAGAAGTGTCTTCATGGTAACCAGTTTTAACAACTTTAGGTGGAGGGACCAGCTTCTTCAAAATGTCATCAACATCAAGATATTCTCCTGGGTAGTTTCGCACAACGGGCATAGAAGCTTCAACTTCATGGTCAGTTGGTGGACTAATGTCATTCTTAAAAACCTATTAATTATGAATTCAATATGACTCTGTAATTTAAATATAAAAATCATTAAAAAGTAATAATATAAATGTAATATAAAATATTAACCTTCACAATGTTGCAAACGGTGATGTTCAAGTAAGGAGGCACCCATGGGTTGTGACCGAAACAAGATACCTGATGAATCAAATTTAAGATTTTAGATCTATACTTCATAACAATTATGAAAACCCAAATTCAGTGCAAACGCATGAGGCGGTGATAATACATTTTTCAAAATCAAAGATGCTCCTCCAACATCAATATGGGAACCAAACTCAGGATCCATGACAGCTTTTTTGTTAACGCTTGCCTTTGTTGTAGTTGAAGGGTCCTGAACAAATTAAAGAACAAAATTTAGATGGATTTCTAATTTATTTCACACAACCCTTAATGGCATTTTACCTTAATAACTATGGACATGTCACCCAACCCGTTGGGGTGACATTCTTTGACCACACAGACAACCAAAGGTATCTTTTCCATTGATTTCCTAGAAGACAGTAAAATCAAATTTTTTATGTCCCCTTCAGCAACTAAACCTGAAAGCATGGATGATTGTTATCTTTAAACATAATGATGTCTTTAACGTAACCCTGTTTGTAGTGGTGCACTTGCTTACCATGGTATTCAACAAACCTGCAAGCCCATTTCCAAGCATTTGAGTTGAAGTCTCATGCATCACCTGCAGCAGCGATTTCCCTCATCAATTGTTGCGTATTTTCAGGTTCCTCCGATTCTCTGTTTAGCATAAGTGCTTGTGCATTTCCTGCAGGGCCGGGAATGAATTCTGTGTTGGAGTTGCATCTCCGGATGAGTGACATCACGTACGACTCATCAATGTCAAGGCCCTCCCACGAATCCATATCTTCAACCTACATATTTGTTGTACCAGGAAAAAATTTCATTACATTGAGAAAAATGTAACAGAAAGTGAAGAAAGTAATGCAAAAAAAAAAAAATCATTAGCGTCGTAGTCACCAAAAAACAGTACTGGGGATGACCACAATGCACAACGTTGGTAGCAGAACAGAGAGGAAATTTGCATTCCTTAAGGTAATGGTTTTAAGCTTCCTCTTTATTTTATAATTCAAAAGTGATGGATAATTGTACCAAAATGCCCTTGGATAGCTTATTCACTACGTTTCTACTTAACCATGTAATTAATTCCCTATTACATTGGACGACCCCGCTTACTTTTTCAATGTCAAATCTTTTCTTCACCAACCTACTTTGATTCATTTAATGCATTTGGGAAGGCTCACAAAACCCATCGTCCATGGCCATTTTTTCTTTTTTCTCCGCACAGAAAGCATTCATGGCTAGTATTTAGGAATTGGCCTTTGGTTGGTGGGGCATTCATCAAGTAAGTTCTCTCTTAAATGCTTTCATTCAATATTCATCCTACTTAACTACCTCATTAATGGTTTCCTCCCGCCATTGCTTGGTCGTAGTTAAAGTTTTAGGGTTCATTTACTTTGCCATAAATTTTCGAAAGTACATTGTGTTGCCTTCTTGTCATGATTCACAGTAGATGATTAATGGCACATTCTTTACATTGCCATTTTCGAAAGTTAATTTACTCCCGCATTTGTTTGGTCCTACTTACAGTTATAACGTTCATTTACATTGCCATATTTTCGAAAGTTGACGTTCTTTGCCATATAATTGTTTAATACGCATTTTTTACTTTGGTATAACAGTGTATTCACAGTAACAGTAATGAACTTCATTGATTGTTTATTGAAGGAAATAACATGGAACAAACACAAAGTTTGGGTCTGGACAACATTAATCTTCTGGAAGATGATATCCCTGAAAACAATTGTAACAGCATTGGCTCTGTTTCAACCAACAACGACTGTGGTGAAACCCGCTTGTGTTTGGTTCCTAAAGTGGGGATGACTTTCGAAAGTGTGGATGAGCTCAAGAAATTTTATAAACAACATGCAATCAGAAGTGGTTTCGGTGTCCGAATCAGAACATCAAAGAAAGATGATGATAATCAGCTCTACTACGCCAAACTAGTTTGTTCTCAAGAAGGAACCCATGTGTCCAACATTCCCCCGGAAAAAAAAACCATTCTGACACAAAGAAAGGCATGCCCTGCACGTGCTACTATTGTTAAAAAGAAAGATGAATGGTTGATTAAAAGTGTGGTGGAGGAACATAATCACCATTTAAGTCCACACAAATCAAGGCTTGTGCGAGGTAATAGGAAGATAAATATGCAGGCAAAAAGAGTAATTGATATCAATGATCAAGCGGGAGTGTGTTTGAACAAAAGTTTTCGGTCCTTGGAATTTGAGGCTGGAGGTTATGAGAACTTGGATTTTGTGGAAAGGGATGTGAGGAACTATATTGGTCAGCAGAGACGAGCGCTTGTTAATGATGGTGATGGGCAAGCATTGTTTAATCATTTCTCGAGGATAAGGGAATTAAATAAGGATTTCTTCTTTGAAATCGACGTCGATCACGACAACAGAATTACTAATGTGTTTTGGGCGGACGGGAGGAGTCAAGCGGCATGTGTCGATTTTGGGGATATTGTGTCATTCGACACCACATACTTGACTAATAAGTATGACATGCCTTTTGCCCCATTTATAGGTGTTAATCATCACGGTCAACCCATTTTATTAGGTTGTGGGCTGTTATCATCAGAGGACACTAGAACATTTGTATGGTTATTTACATGCTGGTTGTGTTGCATGTCAAATAAGGAACCACTTGGAATCGTGACCGACCAATGCAAGGCCATGAAAAATTCTATTGAAATTGTGTTTCCCAATGCAAGACACAGGTGGTGTCTTTGGCACATCATGAAAAAAGTGCCTGAGAAGTTGCAAGGGTACTCAAGTTACAAGCAAATTAAGCATGACATGAAGCAGTTGGTGTATGAGTTAGTGAGTGTTGATGCTTTTGAGTGTGGTTGGGATAAGTTCATCACAGAAAATGGATTACATGAAAATGCATGGCTTTTAACACTTTATGAAGATAGACATCGTTGGGTGCCATGTTATTTGAAGAATAACTTTTGGGCAGGTATGTCGACTACGCAACGGAGTGAGAGCATGAATGCATTCTTCGATGGTTTCATCAATTCGACAACAACATTGCAACAATTCGTGGTTCAATATGAGAATGCCATTAGGCAAAAGGCCGAGAAGGAGTGTGAGGCTGACTTTGCATCCTTGAATACCACAATTCCTTGTGGCTCACATTCCATTATTGAGAGACAATTCCAGGCTGAATACACTCATGCTAAGTTTGCTGAGGTTCAACACGAATTTAGGTGTAAAATGAATTGCATGATTAAAAACATTTATGTGGAAGCGGGAACCTCAAAATACCATGTTCAGGAAGAATTTATGTGGAAAGGTCAATGCGTAGACAAGTATCATGATGTTTTGTTTGATCATCACACGCTTGACATACAGTGCACTTGCCTTTTGTTTGAGTTTAGAGGAATACTTTGTAGGCACTGCTTAGTCGTTTATGGGTAAGAGGGCGTTAAAAGTGTGCCAGATAAATATGTTTTAAAGAGATGGAGCAAGCTACAACGTAGAAGGCACGCATACATAAGGGTTGCAAGCAATTCTGATAAGGAAGAAGCGAATGTCAGAAGGTATGATGCACTTTGTAAGCGTTTCTATGAGATTGCGGAGGTTGCATGCGAGTCAGACAACGAAACACAAAGTTTGTTTAAGAAATTGGACTCCATTGCATATGATCATGGATTGTCATCTTTTGATAATCCGGATAAGGGGGTTGAAATGGAGACTGGAAATGATTGTCCTATACAAACCGTGTCATCCAACCAATGTGTCCGCAGTCCTATTTCTGTTAAAAGAAAAAGGAAGACCCCGATCGATGAGATTGAAATCCATTGTGGAGAAGATTGGTAAAAGAAGAAAGTCTACGGGTGCAAAAAATAAAGATTGTGGGGCTGAAATGGTATGTGCAATTAATGAAATCCAATTAATCAATCTGAATTGAAGTAATTTTTTTATAATATAATCACAATTTTTTTTATTGTTTGGTTATCCTTTATAGGGATGGACTTTGGATACAGATTAAATTCTTGTATCGTTTAACTTCATGATGTTTGTCGTATGTGGTTTTAGAGAGAGTATGTATGTGTTTGTGATTTTCCGTTGTATTGAATTCTCTTTGTGATCCAATCATTGATATGATTATCATAATTCTTCTTTTTGACTTTTGTGGTTCAATCATTGCTATGATTATCATTATTCTTCTTTTTGGCTAAACAAGATGTTTAGAGTTTTTCTTATAAATATGGCACATTTAATATTATTCTTATTATTTATTTTATTTTATTTTACCATTATTATTATTATTACTCTTATTATTATTTTTTGTATTATTATTCTTATTATTCTTATTATTTTATTTTACTATTATTATTATTATTATTTATTTTTATTATTTTATTATTTTATTATAATTATTATTATTATTATTATTATTATTTCTATTATTATTACTATTATTTTTATTATTATACTTATTATTAATTTATTTTATTTAACTATTATTTTATTATATTATTATTATTATTATTTTGTTTTATTGATGATTTTATTATCATTATTATTGTTTTATTATTATTACTTTTATCATTATTATTATTATTTTATTAATATTACTGTTTTATTATTATTGTTTAATTTTATTTTATTAATATTTTCATTTTCATTATTATTTTTTATTTTTAAAATTTTGTTTTATTATTGTTATCACTATTATCATTATATTTATTATCATTATTATTGTTTATATTATTTATATTATTTCTACTATTTTTATTTTTATTATTTTTATTATTATTATTATCATTTTATTTTATTTTATAATTATCTTTATTATTATTACTATTATTATTTTATTTTATTCATTCTATTTTATTATTATTGTTATTGTTATTATTATCATTATTTTATTTTATTGATTTTGTTGATGATTTTATTATCATTATTATTGTTTTATTATTATTATTTTATTTTATCATTGTTATTATTTTATTATTATTATTTTATTTTATTAATATTAATGTTTTATTATTATTAATTATTATTGTTTTATTTCATTTTATTGTTATTTTTATTTTTAAAATTTTGTTTTATTATCATTATTATTATAATAATTTTTATTTATATTATTGTTATTATTATTTTTATTATTACTGTTTTTAGTTTTATTATTATTATTTTTATTTTTATTATTATTATTATTATTTTCATTTTATTTTATTTTATAATTATCTTTATTATTATTATTACTATTTTATTTTATTTTACTATTATTTTTTTATTATTTTTATTATTATCATTATCTTATTTTATTTATGATTTTATTATCATTATTATTTATTATTATTGCTTTATTTTATTTTATTATTATTATTTTATTATTATTATTTTATTATTATTATTTTATTATTATTATTTTATTATTATTATTTTATTATTATTATTATTTTATTGTATTAGTATTATTATTTGATTATTATTGTTTCATTTCATTTTATTATTATTTTATTATTTGTATTTTGTTTTATTCTTATTCTTATCATTATTGTTATTGTTGTTTTTTTTTATTATCATTATTACTATTTTATTGCCCGTGCGATATTTTGGGATAATGGTTATGTGTTCTTCCATGTTTGGATATTATTTGGTTGTTCAGGATTGTGTGTTGGGTATAACACTTTGTTTTGATAGTTTTATGTGGATTTATTGTGATTTCCTGGGATGTATGAAAGCAATGATATGGTTGTGTTTGATGTATGACCATATAATATTGTGTAGTTGAGTTCAATTTAATGATATGAAAGTGTGTTTACTTGTCATGGATGCATGTTTTGCGTGAACTGAGTTTCTTGTGTAAATAGGTTCATTGGAACCTATTTTAGAGTGTCAAATACTAGTAAATTACCAGTTACTGGTGTGGCGTCTAGCGGAACGGTGTAAACCCCCAAGAGATAAGCCACAAAGTGAACTCTAGAGTAAAACCTGAGAGTTGGTGCTTGGCGACGGAAGCGATCCCTCCAAGCGGTGGGTTGTAGAATTGGGCCTAGACCAAAATTCAGTGGGTTGGTGCCCGACGACGCCAAGTGTTCCACCAGGCAGCTTGGAGCGCAAGTTCGCCTAGCGACGGGGTGAGTGGCGTCCGGCGGTTCCGGGTGCATAGTTAGACTACATGGAGGGCTCTACACCGCTTTGAATGGAGGTCATGAGTCGATGCTTTGCTAGGGGGCCAGTTACGAGTGTAACTTGTATTAGGGTAACACGTGGCCACTCGAGGTTGTAGCCTGGTGATTTTGGAAGTCCAGTGGAGTGTGCGAGATCGTGGCTCATACGGCGAGGTTCCGAAAGATTGCCCTCTTCAGTGTAACTAATTGAGTTTGGTAGTTTAGGGACAACTACGAACTGCGGTTCGTTTTGGGGAACTCCACTTGGTGTCGTGGATGGTGACAATGGCAATTTATTCCCACGTGTGGACTATTAGGTGGTGGCCTGTAGTTGGAAGGACGAGTAGACACTCGTGCAGCAAAGATCGATCAGTGTACTCATCGAAAGGCGTAGAATCAAGATGCGTCCAACAGAATGTTTGGAAGTGGAGGATTGAGGATTGGCTAACACGGGTTATGGTTATGAAATGCTTTAATTATGTCATGTTGTAATTGTCCTTCTTGTATTTGAGCTCATCCCTATCTGTGTGTGTTTGGCGATGATCATGTAACTTGTTACATGGGAGCAGATGTTGATGTAGGTGAGCGTGTGGATGCCTAGAGTTGGAGTGGGGACCAACTATGAGAGTTTTTACTAGTTTTCTTCATGAACTATTTTGTAATGAATATTATGAACAATTAATCTTTGTAATAATTGAACGTCGTATGGATTTTATAATTGGTGTGTGGAAATAAAGTTTTAAATTTTCCCACGTTTAGAGAAAAAGAATTATCATAAATGAGATTTTATACTTATATCCCTATTTTAATTATTTAAATTAGTAATATCCAGTCGGAATGTTAGAGGTTGCATTGTACTAACCACATGTTCTACATAAATCTAAACCTCTTCTTTCTTTCGGCATACGCACACAATTGCAGTGCATCATGATCTGTAACCACAAACAATCTCTTCGTCGCGATTTGAGTTGAGTTCTACGTCGTAGAGTGGTGGTCGTCGATTTCTGTTGAAACTTCTGGTGGCCAACAAATTTTACCTTCCAAAGTCAAAATTATCGTAGCTCTAAACATGCGTTTTACTTATTCGAAGTAAAAAATAAAAAATTATAATACAAATTTTTAATTAATAAGACACGTGTCAATGATGTGTCAGTACAGGTGTTAACAGATCTACCATTGATGTGGAATGTCGTTTGCCATGCAAGATGATTTTTAATGTCGTTCACAAATAGAGACGAAAACAAACGTTTTAAAAGCGTATGGACCAAATGGTGATCATGTTTCGAGCAGGAACCATTTTCAAAATCAATTGAAATTACAGGGACTAAAAACATATTTTTCCCTTTAAACAAAACAAAAATTGATGTACATTAGGTTGTAACTTTGAGTTTGATGAAACCATTGTATGCCTTAAAGATCCTTCAATTAGCAGAAAACACACATTAAAATGTTTAAATTATAAACACATGTTTATACAAATAGTTCAAACTTAGAATATATGAGCATCAAAGCTTATAAAGGGACTATTGAGATTAGATCATACAAATGGACAACATATATAGGTCTAAGATCTCAACATTGAGATATCAAATTTATCTCAACATTGAGATACCAAATTTATTTAACTTGTGACCATGAAAGACTCGTTAACTTTTATGATCCTAAAAAACAAAATCCATTATTTGTTTATAGAATTATCACTTCTTAATACATAATCAACATGACAATTAAATAAATTTTGTTTCTTCTCATCTCCTTTCATAAACTCCTACCACCGTGATCAACATAGTGCACAAAAATAGACATACCTAATGGACAACTGAAAATCCTTCATGATGAACAAGTCCTTTTACTAGTATATCCGGTGCATCATCACAATCCATATCATAAACACAATCTCTCCAAAGTATATATGCTTTTTTTTTTAATTTACATTTTCCATCATTATATTTAAAATTAATTTATTTGTATAATTTAAATTTTATAAATACATATTTTGTTTTCTATTTTATATTAAACAAACCGTTAGACCTAAACGTCAAAGGCGATTTAAAATATATCTCAAACTTCACCTATGTGGCTCATTGAAATAGTTTGAATTATTAATTTTTACAAATATTGTTATGTCCAAAATAACAAAAAAATAATTAATAACCTAACAAGGTTATAGATAATTACAATTTTTTAAAAAATAAAAATTGTATAAACAAAAATTCTAAAAAATTATGGACTATAAATAATTACAAATTAAAATCCTAAGAATATTATTTAGTAAAATATAGCATAAAGGAAAATTAAAAGTATTCCGAGAATTTTACATTGTTGTATACATATGACTTTATTTTGACAAATATGACTTTTCAAAGATAAGGAGAGCTCATTTTGTTGACTCATGTAAATAAATGTTTTTCTATATACAGATGGTCAAACTTACTTGAATATATATATATATATATATATATATATATATATATATATATATATATATATATATATATATATAATTATATTTTTTTTTTTTTTATTTTATATATATATATATATATTTTATATATATATATAT
>Ga0214543_1000785_pt1 | contig 57144 bp, 34 predicted proteins | sample CNSS2metaG_FD_160094 | JGI IMG/M metagenome (GOLD analysis project Ga0214543, IMG submission 160094) | Root nodule microbial communities from cowpea collected in UCLA plant growth center, Los Angeles, California, USA - CNSS2 | ecosystem: Host-associated > Plants > Roots > Nodule | place: USA...
GATAGAAACTAGGAAAAACTGAAAAAGATAGTATGTATTATTCAGCAATTTATGGAGTAAAACAGTAATGGGCTATAATTCTGCAGCAACACAATAATTCCAGAGTCATAGACTCCTCCAGAGAATACCTCTCCTTCCACTCCAAAAGACTAACTAACTCCCCTCCACCACTCTCCTCTCTCTCATATACCTAAACCCACCAAAATAGAATCTTTTACACGTCAACCCTGCTTCCTAACTAATTTCTCACTCCTTCCCCATTTGGCCCCACTTTCTTTCTTCTGGTATAAACATTCCATATCTTGGACCTACTGTCAATAATTGTGCCTTGTTGAGTAACAGGCCCATGCTCCTTTCTCACTGTATGACTCTTATTTGGAGTCCTATCAGTCTTCCAAAGGTTGTTGTCGATTCGGTTCTTATTACAATTTAAAATAAACTAAACTAAAGTTCATTAATTAATTAACTCCAAACATAAATTTAGATAGTCAATTTTACAAATGATTGAGTTATTATTTAAGAAAACTAATTACTTAAAAACTGAAGCAAAGAAGAGTTCTCCGTCCGAGTCATGATGTAATTCATCACTTTCTTGATATTTTTTTTCTTGAAATATGGGTTTATATTCAAATAGTAAGGACAACACTTGATGAATAACTTATGTTTTTCTTGTTCTAGTTCTTGTTATAGTTCTAAATCCTTCAAATAGATTGTTACTCTTGCTCATGATCACACCTTGTTTATTGTCACATCCCATCATTCATTTTCAACAGGACTCTTCGTTCTATATTGGTGAGGACAGGTGTTTTGAGTGTTGTTCTTGTGCGGTGTGGTACCTAGTGTTGGTTTCCATTTCGTTTCTTCTGGGCATTTGCTTTTCATTTCCCGTGATTGATTTTATTTTAAGTATTTATATTATTTTTATATATATATATATATATATATATATATATATATAATATTTTTGTAGAAAGTAAAATCTACTATATTTATTACAATCTCCTAAGATTTAAGATTTTTTTAGCTTTATATGGTTTTAGTGTATGATAATCCTGAACTTTCGACATTATTGGTTTTGGTTTTAGTTCTCATTCTCAATTTTTTTTTTATCAATTTGGTTCTAGCAATCTTACATAATGAAACAATGATTTACTCTTCATAAGGAAATGAATTGAAAATATAAAGAGCCAAATGGAATAATAATAAAAAGTGAGGAGAAGATAACTTTAAACTTTCCTTGCACATATGAGCTGATTTGGAAAACTGATTTGGAAGGAAACTCACGTATACAATTAAGGTAAAATTATATTCGATTGTATATTTTATTATTGTCTTTATAATTACTGGCATAAACACATGTGTATATATTTTTTTAAATATGTATGATAATATGTTAGTGATGATATTATAATATTATTAAATTAATATATAAAATAAAATTATATTTATTAAAATAAAGTGAAATAAAAAAAATTATAAAAAAATAATTATTGATGAATATAAAAGTAAAATGAGAAAAAATAGAAAATTTCATAGAAAACATTGTTAATCTTAAAAATTTAACAAGTTATTATATTGTCTGGATAAAATAAAAGTTATGAAATGTGAACATAAAGAATAGAATTCTATTTATAAAATATATATAATATATATATATATATATATATATATATATATATATAGTTATATATATAGTTATCGTTTAGATAAATAAGTAAAATAAAATGAAACGAAAAAGTTATTTAAATGTTATAATTTTAAATTTTTTATTTTAATAAATTATTATTTTAAAAATCTTTTTATTTATTAAATTTTATAATAATTTATTTTAATATATTATCATTTTAAAGATGCTTTTTTTATGTATTAAAATTTTTAATAATCTATTTTCATTCTAATTTACATTTTTTAAAATATTTTATATAAAATATTCTTAAAAAATATTTTTATTAAATATTTTCTAAATATTTATATGAAAAAAAATATCACCCCAAATCAAATAAATTTTAATTTTTCTCACCATTTTCGTTCACTCTAACATTCTTTCTCTTAATCTAAATACATCATTCAAACAAGTAATAATATAATACGACACATTAAATAACTTTAAAAAAATCAAAAAGCGGCTGTAACTATATGACTACAACTAAATATATTCATTCTCAACAAATTTTCGCATGTCATATGGTTTGCACCCTTTTTCCCTGACGTAGTAGAATTGAATTGGGAATGAATAAATTTGGGACATATTTAAATCTAGTTTCTTCTTATTCTTCACAACAATGTCTCAACAAGAGGTTTAGTTCTTTTTTGTCTTCATTACTGGTGTGTTTGAGTTGAACTTGTTTATTTTCGGTTGATTAGATATGGTTTTCTTCACAATAGACACTAATATATGAGCATATTTGATTTATTCCTTTACGTGATTTGATCAATATTAGGGTTGTTAAAAAATAGTTGAATCAAACCAAATTAATATTGAATTGAGTTTAATTGTATAAAAATATGAATCATTTTTAAGAAAATTTCAATGAATTATTGTATTCATTTATTTTTAAAAACTTAATTGTTCCTAAATTAATGTGATTGAATTAAATTCAACTATAAATTATAAGATTTTTAAAAATAGGATGTTCACTAGTAATAATTAAAACAATTTATGCAGTTCAAGCAAATTAGAGAATTTCAATTTAGTTTATTCACTCAAATCATGGTTCATTTTAGTTCAATTCTCTCAAACCACTTTATAGTTTCCTTCAATTCTTGCATTTTGCTGAGTTGTTCCAGATTTGGTTTTTGTTAGCCTTCAAATTAACATTATTAGATGGAAAGGTGGGTTGTATTACACTTCATGAATGATTTTTTTTTCTTTTTCTACTAAGCTTGTAATGATGTACACCTCCTCAATTTTCTGGGCCTTCTATGAGGTGTCTGATATAGTTGAGGAAGGATTTCTTGAGAATTTTTTTTTCAAAACTGTTGTTCATTTATTGGACAAAAGGAGACTTCATATGCACTCTTTTATAATATTTGTTACATAATCTTAGGTTTCTTTAACTTGTAGTCCGTTGCAATTACAATGTGTTTACAACGAATACATATTGAGACCCAAAAATAGCATGTCTGGTTAAATAAATGTTTTCATGCTATAAACATGAGTAACTTAAAACTTATTATACCTAAATCATATAATTATACAATTTTTACTTTTTTCAACTTCTCTTTCTAACTTTTTATTTTCTTATAAGATCCAATAAAGTTAATGATCAAGATAAAGACGTATTATTGTTAGGATGTGAAATGGGTAAAAAGTTAAGAAAAATACAAATATGATTTTTAACCTAGTATATCTGCCACAAGAAAATGCGGTTGTCCTTTTAAATTGAGAGAAAAACCAATTTCTAATGCAGATGAGTGAATATTGAAGGTAATGTTTGAATATCATAACCATGATTTGTCACAAACTTTAGTTGGTCACCCTTTGTTTCTAGGAGGTTAAAATCCACTGAACATTCATTGCTTGTTGATATGACTAAGAGTCAAGTGAAGCCTACAAACATTCTCCTTACCCTCAAAGAAAATAAGTGTAATGTGACAACAATCAAGCAAATATATAATGCAAGATACACTTACAAACGATCATTGAGTGATTTGAGAACTGAATTATAGCACCTGATGATTATGTTAGAACGTGACAAATACATCCACTTGAGTAGACGTGTAGACGAATATGAGGTTGTAAGTAATCTCTTTTGGACACATCTTGATGTAGTAAAATTGTTGAATACATTTAATATTGTTTTCTTAATGGATAACACCTATAAAACCAACAAATATCGGCTGCCACTACTTGAGATAGTAGGTGTGACGTCAACAAGGTTAACTTTCTCACATGCCTTTGTATTCTTATCAAGTGAACGACAAAATAATTTCACTTGGGTTCTAGAGAGGCTAAGAGGATTATTTATGACATGTGAGGGTCCATAAGTCATTGTTAGCGACAAAGACCTAAATTTCATGAATGTTATTGGCATTGTATTTCTTGAATGTTATCATATGCTATGTTTTTTCCACATTCAAAAAAATGTGCAAGCCAAGTGCAAAATGCTAGTCAATTTTTTTGGGGTATAGGATGTTGTCATGGAAACATGGGAAAATGTTGTGGATTGTGAACATGAATCCACCTTTAGTGATTGTGCTTATCACCTTCATGTTTGTATTTCATGGCCTTTATGCTTTGCATATGTCAATAATTCTTGGATCATTCCATATAAGAAATGCTTTGTAAAGACATGGACAAACTGACTAATGCATTTAGGAAACACAACATCAAACATGTATTTTTGCATCTTATTTTATATAGTTATTTTTGTTAGTTGTTTTATGATATTGGTCATGTCATTTGCATCAAGGTTGAATATCCTTACTAGAGGCTGAAGAATGTTGACAAAAGAAGAAGATTGATTAAAAGATTTGGATGATGATAAAGATATTGAAGAAAATACTTGAAGATATTGAAGACAATATATTTTATGTTTAAAGATTCTTATTGTAATAGACTTAACTTTTTCTAGTTAGGTGCAAGATTGTTAAAATAACAGCCACCTTGCAACTCCTCTAAGAGAAACTCAATTTTCACAAAAATCAGTATGGTAATCGATTACCAACTTATAATAATCGATTACCAACTCAAAAAATTCTATTTTTCAAAAACCCACTTAAGATAATTGATTACCACGAATGGTAATCGATTATCACTGGCAGTTATAACTTTGCTCTTGAAAAACGACTCGAAATAATTGATTACCATTTCTAGTAATCGATTACCACTGGCAGTTATAAAAATATTTGTTCAAATATGTACATGAGATAATTGATTACCATTTTGGGTAATCGATTAACACTGCAAAACTTTGTTTTCGAAAATCACTGAAATAATCGATTATCTTAAGTCGTAATCGATTATCCTTGGCAGTTTCAGTTAAACTCTTCATTTCTAACTCAACTTCTGAAAATCTCTTTAAATAGAACTCAGTTTCCAAACTTCAAACCACCTTTTTAAGATTCAGAGTTCTTGTTCTGTGACTGCAAAATGTTGCTCTGTGAGATTCTTAAAAATAGCTTTGAAAAGCCTAGTGTGAGTGAGTGATAACTTTTTCTAAGTAAGTTCTTAGAAGATTGAGTGTTGTGTTGTTGCTAGGAAAGTTGTTCATCCTTTGTGTGATTCAGGGGGGCTTTTGTTCATCTCTTGTGGTTGTTCAAGAGAGGTGTTTTCTAATCCTTACTCTTTTATAATCTGTTGTAATTTGATTATTATAGTGATTGAGTTAATCTCTTTGTTTAAGAGATTAACAACTGGACGTAGGGTCTTTTGATCCGAACTAGTATAAATATCAATGTGCATCTTCCTCCCTTAAACTCTTTATTTATCTGCACTTGCATTTAAAGTAACCGTGATTTTAAGTTAATCAATTAAATTTTCAGAAATTTTTTTAAAACTTTTTAAGACTTATAAAAATCCAATTCACCCCTCTCTTGGTTTTTGACCATTGTTTAGTCATTCCGCTACGCGATACCAACAGTTGGTATCAGAGCTTGATTTGATAGTTATTTAAATTTTTCGAAAATGGTAGGGCAAACCAAACTTTTGCTGAAAGTGCGTATATCAATAGACCTCCACTTTTCACTGGTGAAAACTACCCTTTCTGGAAAGTCAGAATGCAAATATTTTTAGAATTTGTTGATAGGGGTATTTGGGATGCTGTTTTGAATGGACCATTTGTTCCTGTTAACATTGTTAATGAAGTGCAAGAACCAAAGCCTTTTGCTCAATAGACTGTTGATGAAAATAGGCGAGCTCAATATGATGTTAAAGTCAAAAACATCATATCATCTACTCTAACTCTTGATGAGTTCTACAAAATTTCTGTTTGCATCAATGCACGCGAGATATGGGAAATCCTTCGAGTGACTCATGAAGGAACTGATGATGTCAAACGGGCTAGAAAGAACTCTTTGATTCAAGAATATGAAATGTTTTGCATGCAGTAGGGAGAAACCATCTATGATGTGCAGAAGCGGTTCACACACATCATCAACCATCTCAATGGGCTAGGTAAAAGCTTTGATAGTGATGAACTTAACATAAAAATTCCTAAATCCTTGAATAGGACTTGGCAGCCAAAGGTGATGGCCATCACGGTATCACAAAATCTTGCAACAATGACCATGGCAGCTCTCTTTGGAAAATTGAGAGAGCACAAGCTTGAACTGGGAAGATTGAATGATGAAGAAGATTAAGGAAGAAAGAAGAATATTGCATTCAAAACTGAAGTTGTCAAAGGTAAGAAACAAAAAGAGGAAGAAGATTTTGATGATGATGATAAGAATCTTAGTCTCATGATAAAGAAGTTCACAAAGTTCATGAAGGCCAAAGGCAGAAATCAATTCAAGAGTAATAAAAAGGAGAATCAAGGAACCTCCTCAAACTTTAAATGTTATGGATGTGGAGAAAATGGTCATGTAAAAGCAGACTGCCCAAATTCAAAAAGGAGTGATGAAAAGAAAAGCAGAAAATATTATAAGAAAAAGGGTTAAATATGTTTTTGGTCCCTCAAGTTTCAGCGAAATTTGGAATTAGTCCCTCATCAAAACTTTTGACCAATTTAGTCCTTCATCTTTCAAAATGTATGAATTTAGTCCTTTTAACCAAATTTTGTTAAGTTTATCTGACGTTTCAAGCGCATGTCATGATAGTATTTAAATTATTTACACTATTTGACACATTTTTGCTTCAATGTTAACTTAAATACTATCATGAAATGTGCTTGAAACGTCAGATAAACTTAACAAAAGTTGGTTAAAAGGACTAAATTCACGCATTTTGAAAGATGAAGGATTAAATTGGTATCAAGTTTTGATGAGGGACTAATTCCAAAATTCGCTGAAATTTAAGGGACCAAAAACATATTTAACCCTAAGAAAAAAGCATACATAGCGTGGGAAGATAATGCCTGAAGTTCATCCAACTTTGGTGGATCTGATGAGGAAGAAGCAAACTTTTGCTTAATAGCCAATAATGATCACTCTGATAGTGAGGTAAGCTCCTTTGACAATGAAAATGATTATGATTCTCTTTATGATGCCTTTCAAGAATTGCTTGCTAAATCTAGTAAACTAGATATTGCTCACAAAAATTAAAAAGTGATTTTAAAGAATTACAGAGCAATCTTGAAAAATCTCTTGAAGAAGAAAATGTTTTAAAAGATAAAATCTTAATTTTGGAAAATAGAGAAATTGAGACAGTTGAATGTGCATCTTGCAAACGCTATATGTTTGATTTAATGATTTTAGAAAATCAACTTAAAGATGCTTTAGAAAATAAATCTTTTGAAAAACATGTTATTGAGAAAAAGAATTTAAGTATAAAAAAATATATTCCTAAAAATAAAATTAAAAGGACTCGGAGAGTGTGGGTAGAAAAAGGAATTGGTCATTCTAAAAATACATGTATAGCTACCTGTTTTTATTGCATCAAATAAATGCAATATTAAACATTATGATGTTCCGAATGAGAAGTATACTTGGATGTCTATTGTTAGATAATTAGTATGTCTCTCTAACCCCAAGGACTCAATAAAGTTAATGGGGACCTAAAGAAATTATTTTTTCTTATTTTGTAGTTAACTTCCAAATCCAGAAAATCAATGTGGTACCTTGACAGTGGATGCTCAAGACACATGACTGGTGATAAGAGAAAGATCAAGAATCTCAAAAGAAAGGATCAATGATTTGTTACATATGGAGATAACAACAAAGGGAAAATAATTGGAACTAGAGATGTTGGTGGAGGGGATACCTTGGAGATCAAGGATGTGCTACTTGTAGAAGGACTCAAGCACAATCTCCTCACTATTAGTCAACTATGCGATAAAGGTCTCAAAGTCATCTTTGAAAGTGATTACTGCACTATTCACCAAAAGAATTCTAAGAAAATTGCTTTGAAAGGTATGAGACATAACAATATCTATTTAATTGATCTTGATTATGCATCATCTAGTAATATAATATGTCTTGTTGCAAAAGAAGAAAATCCTTGGTTATGGCATAAAAAGGCTGCTTATATTCACATGGAACACTTGAATAAATTGATTTCTAAGGATTTAGTAATTGGTTTACCAAAAATAAAGTTTGAAAAAGATAAATTATGTGCTGCTTGTCAAAAAGGAAAACAAGTAAGATCATCTATTCATTCAAAAAATATTATATCTACTTCAAAGCCATTAGAACTTTTGCATATGGATTTGTTTGGTCCCTCTAGGATTAAGAGTTATGGAGGAAATTATTATGCTCTTGTTATTGTTCATGATTACTCTAGGTTTACTTGGACATTCTTTCTTAGTTTAAAAAGTGAAGCCTTTAAAGCATTTAAAAAATTTGCAAAATTAGTTCAAAATGAAAAAGATTTGAAAATCAAGATTATAAGTAGTGATCATGGTGGGGAATTTCAAAATGAGTCATTTGAATATTTTTGTGATGAAAATGGAATTTTGCATAATTTCTCTGCATCTAGGACACCTCAACATAATGGAGTTGTAGAGAGGAAAAATAGGTCCTTAAAAGAACTAGCTAGAACAATGCTAAATGAATATAATGTGCCTAAGTATTTATGAGCTGATGCTATGAGTACTGCATGTTATGTTTTAAATAGAATGCTTATTAGGCCTATTTTAAAAATTACTCCTTATGAATTATTTAAAGATAGAAAGCCAAATGTTGCTCACCTTAAAATTTTTGGATGCACATGTTTTGGTTTAAATAATGGAAAAGAAAATTTAGTAAAATTTGATTCTAAAGCTGATGAGGCAATATTTCTAGGATACTCTCTCCCGAGTAAAGCATATAGAGTTTTTAATCGAAGAACTTTGAATGTTGAAGAATCCATGCATATTGTCTTTGATGAAGTTGTAGACCTCGAGGAGAATCCTCTTGAGTTAAATAAGAAAATTGCAGGTGATGAAGAATATATTCAGGAGGCTCTTGATGAAATGTATTTAAATGAGAATCCTCCTCCTCAACCTGAAGATCATGAACAATGCTGGAAGTCACCAAGAGGGATATCTCTAGACAACATCATTGGTGATATTTTAAAAGGGGTAATCACTAGAAATATGAATAATTTTTGTATGAATGTAGCTTTTGTTTCACAGATTGAACCAAAGAATGTTCAAGAAGCTCTTCAAGATGATCAATGGTGCATTGCAATGCAAGAGGAGCTCAATCAATTTGAAAGAAATGAAGTATGGGAGCTGATTCCAAGAAATGAATCATTTCAAGTGATTGGGACAAGATGGGTGTTCAGAAATAAGGTGGATGAAGATGGAAATATTACTAAGAATAAGGCTAGGCTTGTGGCAAAGGGATATCGACAAGAAAAAGGTATAGACTATGATGCAACCTATGCCCTTGTTGCAAGGTTAGAAGCTATACGTTTACTTCTTGATTATGCCTCTATTATGAAATTTAAATTATATCAAATGGATGTCAAAAGTGCTTTTCTAAATGGTTTTATCAAAGAAGATGTGTACGTGGAACAACCTCCTGGTTTTAAGGATTATAAATTTTCAAATCATATTTATAAATTAAAAAGGCACTTTATGGTTTAAAACAAGCACCTAGATCCTGGTATGAACGCTTAAGCACATTTTTGCTCGAAAATGATTTTGAAAGAGGTAAGATAGACTCAACTTTGTTTATTAAAAGGGTAGGTGAACACATTTTATTGGTTCAAGTTTATGTTGGTGATATAATTTTTGGATCAACTAGTAAATCTCTTTGTGAAGGTTTTGCAAGTATAATGCAAAGTGAGTTTGAAATGTTAATGATGGGAGAATTAACCTTCTTCCTTGGATTGCAAATTAAGCAAATGGAAAAAGGGACATTCATATCTCAATCTAAATACTTAAGGAAGTACTTAAAAATTTTGAAATGGATAATGCTAAAGCAGCAAGTACTTCTTACTATTTGGATAAAGACGAATCAGGTATTAAGGTAAATCAAACTATGTTTAGAGGTATGATAGGGTCTCTTTTATATCTTACTACAAGTAGACCTGATATTATGCAATATGTATGTGTTTGTGCTAGATTTCAAGCCAGTCCTAAGGAATCACATCTTATAGAAGTAAAAAGAACTTTAAAATATCTTAAAGGAACTATATCTTTTGGACTTTGGTATCCTTCTGGGGCCTCACTTAGTTTAATAGGGTACCTTGATGTTGATTATGGTGGCTGTAAAATAGATAGAAAAAGTACTAGTGGTACTTGTCACCTCTTAGGAAGCTTATTAGTTTCCTGGCACTCCAAGAAACAAGCTTGTGTGGCTTTGTTAATTACAAAGGTTGAATACATAGCTGCTGGAAATTTTTGTGCTCAAATTCTCTGGGTGAAACAACAATTAGAAGATTATAATATTTTTCTAAATCATATACCTTTGAAATGTGATAATACCAGTGCTATTAATTTAACCAAAAATCCATCATACACTCTAGGACAAAACACATTGAAATTAAACATCATTTTTTAAGGAATCACATAAGTAAGGGCAATTGTGAGATAGAATATGTAGATACAAAGCACCAATTAGCTAATATTTTTACCAAACCTTTAGCCAAAGATAGATTTTGAGAGATTTGGGAATTTTAGCAGTGTCTTAAAAATGCACCAAATTGAACCAAAATGCACAAATTCGCACTTTATAAAAATTTCGAAAAACAACGTCAATAATCGATTACCACTTATGGTAATCGATTACCAGGTCATCTTCCTATTTCTGGGTTCTTAGGTTATGAGCAAATAATCGATTACCACTTACGGTAATCGATTACCAAGCTTTTCTGAACATTTTATTTTTTAGATTATAAGCAAATAATCGATTACCACTTACAATCATCGACTACCCAACATTTATGAACATTTTATTTTCCAGATTATGAGCAAATAATCGATTATCACTTACGATAGTTGATTACCCACCTTCATTGCCCAATTTTGGACTATGAAATATGAGCAAATAATTGATTACCATGTTTGGTAATCGATTATCCTTCGTCGTTGTGCGTTAAACTTTCCTCAATTAGTTGTTGTAACAGCTAGATTCTCCATTAAATCACCAAATCAAACCAGTTTTCTTCTCTCTGTTATATAATTCTTCTTCCACAACCAACTATTCACTTAAAAACATCCAAAGTCACTTTCCCCCTTTTCAAAACCCTAAAACCCTAAAACCCCTTTTCTGCAAATATATGGCAGAACGCCGTAAGAAGATTCCCACTCATCGACGAGGTGCTCAACCTTCATCCTCTGTTGATTTTCCTCCGAGATATGCCTCCATTGATGGCTGGATCTCTGATAAAAATAGACGCCTAGAGTTTCTCACCCTCTTCAAAGAAAAACCACTACAAACACCCAAGTTTATCAACAATGGCTGGTTCCGAAACCAAGGATTCTCATGCCCTGATCTCTTCGAAGAACAAGGTATTCGATTCTTCATAGAAATACAAGGTGTTTACTATCCCGATCTTGTTCGTGTTTTCCATTACAACCTCAAATTCAGGGGAAACATTGGCTATACAAAAGTCAAAGGAGTAGAGATCATTCTTGATGATGATATCTGGACCAACGTAGCACGAATTCCTCCCTATATTGAACGCACATTCATCTTGTCTACCCACATCGACGACTTCAATAGAATTCTCACATACAGTCTCTTTTAAGGCAGCCTGATTTTCACATCAGCAAAAAATTATTGGCTGGCCCTCTCACAATTGAGGCAATGCTGCTTCACTATCTCATTGTCTGGATTTTGTGCCCACGTGGCACCAATCATGCTCAATGCAGTGAAGTCGGTCTATTAATCATCTATTGTTTAACGAATCATATTATGATTGATTGGTCAATGCTGTTTATGGAGACCATGCTTAAGGCAAGGGTGCTTACTCAATATCCTCTTCCGTACTCTCTTCTCATATCTCGCATTTGTGAGTACAAAAAGGTTCCAACCGAGGGGGAACTCTATCAAAGCACCTATCTTTCTAATGAAATCTCTAACTCTTCCCTTAAGCAAATGAAGATTGTGCAATTTGGAGGTGGATATGTTCATAAAGATGATGTTCCTAACTATGAAGATGATGAAGGAACTCCCTCCACATATCTTGTCCCTCGTCAAACCAATGATGGTTCTTCAAGCAAAGTTGCAACAAGATCATCCACCTCCTTAGAAGACCATAGTCTTGGTCTGAATCAAAGACTTGAAGATTTCTTCCTTCTATCTACATCTCGCCATGAAGAAGTTCTTAGGTCCATTGGAGAAGTCAATACTAGACTCTCCAATTTAGAAACAAAATTTGATGCATTCACTCATGATGATGACACGAGTGAAGAATTTTAGGAAAGCTAGTTGTTTAATTTACTGTTATTGCTTCTTGTGTTATGAATTTTTCTTTGAATAACAATTCTCTATGTTATAATTGTCTGGTGTATTCTTACTCTCCTTCATGAGCCCTTTTTTATCTTCTGATCAAAATAGGGGGAGAAAAATTTTAAAGGGTTGTCTCACTATTTCTTTCCCATAAGTTGTTTAAATGCAGGAATTTCAGAAACTTTAAACATATTATTGATCATCATAAAAAAGGGAGAGATTGTTGACAAAAGAAGAAGATTGATTAAAAGATTTTGATGATGATAAAGATGTTGAAGAAAATACTTGAAGATATTGAAGACAATATATTTTATGTTTAAAGATTCTTATTGTAATGAGCTTAACTTTTTCTAGTTAGGTGCAAGATTGTTAGAATAACATCCAGCTCGCAACTCCTCTAAGAGAAACTCAATTTTCACAAAAATCAGTATGATAATCGATTACCAACTTATAATAATCGATTACCAACTCAAAAAATTCTATTTTTCAAAAACCCACTTAAGATAATCGATTACCACGAATGGTAATCGATTATCACTGGCAGTTATAACTTCGCTCTTGAAAAACGACTCGAAATAATCGATTACCATTTCTAGTAATCGATTACCACTGGCAGTTATAAAAATATTTGTTCAAATATGTACATGAGATAATTGATTACCATTTTGGGTAATCGATTAACAATGCAAAACTTTGTTTTCGAAAATCACTGAAATAATCGATTATCTTAAGTCGTAATCGATTATTCTTGGCAGTTTTAGTTAAACTCTTCATTTCTAGCTCAACTTGCGAAAATCTCTTTAAATAGAACTAAGTTTCCAAACTTCAAACCACCTTTTTAAGATTCAGAGTTCTTGTACTGTGACTGCAAAGTGTTGCTCTGTGAGATTTTTAAAAATAGCTTTGAAAAACCTAGTGTGAGTGAGTGATAACTTTTTCTAAGTAAATTCTTAGAAGATTGAGTGTTGTGTTGTTGCTAGGAAAGCTGGTCATCCTCTGTGTGATTCAGGGAGAGCTTTTGTTCATCTCTTGTGGTTGTTCAAGAGAGGTGTTTTCTAATCCTTACTCTTTTATAATCTGTTGTAATTTGATTATTATAGTGATTGAGTTAATCTCTTTGTTTAAGAGATTAACAACTGGACGTAGGGCCTTTTGATCCGAATCAGTATAAATATCAGTGTGCATCTTCCTCAATTAAACTCTTTATTTATCTGTACTTGCATTTAAAGTAACTGTAATTTTAAGTTAATCAATTAAATTTTGAGAAATATTTTTAAAAACTGTTAAGACTTATAAAAATCCAATTCACCGCCTCTTGGTTTTTGACCATTGTTTAGTCATTCCGCTGCGCGATACCTACAAAGAAAGTATTAGGAAGTAGTATGTGAGTGTTCTGTTCTTGTTGGGATGCAATTCATAACATCATCATCCTACAAAAAATAAAGGCGCCGTTTGAAAAAATCTAAATCTTATCAATGACGCTTAAAAGATTGGTTGGATATGTATAAAGATATATTTTAGGACTCATTGTTGAGGAGTTTGATCAAGTTAAACATATGGGATTTGATAGTGAATGTTGTGGCTGCGTTTTGAGAGCAACATATTGTTTACTATGTGCTTGTCAATTAGCACAATATGACCTTATGATGAGTCCTCTATCTAACATTCATATCATGTGGACTAGATTGAGCTTTTTAACTATTTCATCAAATGAATCGCAAGCAGAGTTAGTTATGCATTGAAAAAGAACTAGATCTAGTTCTCAATCATTTCAAAGAAGTTGATATTGTTGGAAAAGTGATAATCAAACAAAAGTTACTTGAAATTTCTTGTCCTACTATGACATCAATGATACCTCCAATATATAAAGTTAAAACCAAGTGTGACAATCATTTCACCAACAGGGAGATGAAAAGTGTTTGTCTCTTTATGCCACCTCTCAATAAATGCCAATATCAACCGCTTATCAGTGTATTCGTAAGAAGTATCACGTAGAGGCATCAATCTAGAAATCATCACAAAATTTCGAACAACCACATGACATGCTCCAACGTTATTTAATTTTTTTTCATGGTAGACCAACTTATCTCCCTCAGTCGTAGATAAAATATTTCAACATAGAATTGAAACAAGTCATCAACCATCACAAGCAAAATAAATATTGAACTACTTTACTAACCCGACCCTCCCACAATCCAATGCAACATGATCGACATTTGTCATTAACAAAGAAGTATCTTATGGACCTTCAAGAAATCCACCTACTTCATGTTCTTCTTAAACAACATCCTCGTGTTGCTCGACAAGACCTCCTACTGCTCAATAAAATCCTCCTGCTGGTCATTAACATCAAAATGAGCTAATGGTACAACTTCTCCAACATCACCATGAGGACCCATTTTACAAGCAGATACCATAGGTCTTCTTCCAACTTCACCTTGTGCAAAACTTTCAGCCCAGTAGGTAGAGGCACTTTGTGTTCTAGCCTTGTCGATATGAAACAAATTCAAATAAACATTAAAAATAATACACCTAACAAATAACTAAATTTAAAAAGAATAAATATAAAGACAAGAACACATAAAATAAATAAAATTAAAAAAAAAATAACAAAACCATAAGCCATTTTAAAAAAAATTAAATGTGTGTGCGTCTGTGTGTGCGTGTGCCTATGCGTGTGTGCGTATGCGTGTGTGTTTGTGTGTGCGTGTGCGTGTGTGTGCCAGTTTCAAAATCCTTGAGAAGTCTTAACCGAATTTTAAAATTCAGTAGAAAACTTAATCAGATTTCGGATTCTAGTTAAGGTTTCTCTTGGATTTCATGTCAGTTTTTAAAATCCATGAGAAGTCTTAACCGAATTTCAAAATTCAGTAGAAAACTTAATTGGATGTTGAATTCCATTTAAGGCTTCTCTTGGATTTCGAAATCTAGTGCTTTCATTGACATGTTTTGAAATCTTGTATCCTGCTCTTAAATCAGATTTTAAAATTCAGTAGCCTCATAAACTGGATTTTGAAATTCGCGCTTTCTTTTTGAAATTCAGTTTTAACCCTCTGAAATCCTATAGCCTCCTAAGTTTTAACCCTATAAATCCGGTGCTTGGACAAATTTGACCTCGTACTTCTAAATTTATCAACCAAAACTAACCATTTAAACCCTATAATTTCAACTTCATCCCCAAAATATCAATAACAAAAGAAAAAAAAAAAAAAAAACTTACTTCTGATTGTGCCAAGAAGAGATTACGTGGAGTAGGGTTGTGATTGTGGGGTGCAGAGAAAGGTTGAAAGGTTGGGATAGGTGGTATTGAGTCTTTTGTAGCGCAAATGAGGGGGTGAAGGTTGCTGGGGAAGAAATAAGAAGAGTTGCAACTAGGATAAATGTGAGAGAGTGAAGGTTGGTGAGGGAATAAATAAGGAGAAAAAGAGTGTTTTTACTTTGTCTGTCAATGTCAAAGGAGGCCATAATGGGATTTAGAAATTTGAGGGTTGTAGAAAGAAAAATTAGAGGTGCATGAAGAAGGCCCATGGAAGTCATATAATTTTAAGAAGGCCCATTGAAAATCTCAACCAAATGAACATAGAAGTCAAAGAAAAGTCAAAAAGAAAAAAAAAAGACAAGTGTGAAGAAGCATTAAAAACGTTACAAAACATGGAATGTATACACTCATTTTCTCGAACAAATAAGCTAGAATTTCCTTTATTTTATTTTGAATTTGGAAATTATGATCTATGTTAGTTTAAATTTTCTACCAAAGCTTATATGTTTATAAAATTTGAATTTACATGTAATTCTATACATAATTACATTTTAGGCTTTGGATTTTGGCACCTGAAGAATTTAAATAACTAACTATTTTTTTTATAAAATAATTGTTGGATGTTGAATGAAAATGAGAATTTTCTAGAGTTCTTTGAAAGAAATATTTTATCTTAAACCAAACCAATAAAAATTAAACTCTCACACATACCATCCCCTATCCACACAATAGTTTCGAATCTTTGTCAATTATTTCATTCTTAGGTTTTCACCATATTTTTACTACCCTTCATACTTAAATTATATAATTAATCCAAGTGCTCCAAAATAAGACCAACTATCACCATCCAACCCATTAATAACAAGTTCTTCACCTCCCTTGAAATGGAAGATTGATAAATTTATAGACTTTTCCATGTGATAAAAAGCCATAAAGAACACCATTTCCAACAATGAAACCATTCACCCATATAATGAACAAAACATCATATGAAAAATGGTTAAAATCTCTTAACAATCCCATCCCATATGAAACTCTCAAACAATGAAAACCCAACATTTATTATTGTGTGAACATTTATAACCAAACTCAATTCAAAGCTAAAAGAGTACTCCATTCACTAACAATGAGTCATTAAAATCCCTAATATATCTAGAAAAATAGAACAAATGAAAGAAATAGCTATAAAAAACAACATTAGGCACAACACATTACCTATGGAGCACTCTGCAATCTTCGAAAAGAAGAACAGAACCAAAGTGTAAACACATAAAAGACATTTCTCTCACAAGTTATTCACTCTTTAATGTTTTGTTTGCATTGGGGTGTAGGGGGAAAAGTATGGTTGGTTAGAACAAGAGAAAGTAAGTAAAAATGAGTGAAAATATTGTTGAAGATGTGATTGGTGTAACTAAAAAATAAAATAATGGTATTGTATAAATAATTATTAACATGCAATTGGGTGTATTTTATTAGGAATAAATATAAATTATATTTAAATGATGAATAATTACGAAAGAATAACTTTATGTAATGCAAAAGTTATTTAGAACTATTAATTTACATTTTGAATTATATATATATATATATATATATATATATATATGAGTGTGTGTGTGTGTGTGATTATAATTGTTGATGATACAAGGCAAAGAGATAAACAGAGATAATGAAGAGGAGAAAATCATATTTGTCTCATCTTATTCAGGACCATGAGTGCCCATTATATACAATAAAGGAGGAAAGAGAGAAGGCATAACATAATGAAAGATATTGTGAGACCACTAACAAAATGTAAAAACAGAATACAAAATAGAATATAAAATATCCCAACAAAAAGGTATTGTAGCAGGATATTCACTAATAGTCCCCTGCAAACTCAAGGTTCATGAAAATAATCAAGAACTTTGAGTTTGTCACGCAATTGACAGAACATGTTTGAGAAAACGGTTTTGTGAGAATGTCGGCCACTTGATCACTTGAAGGAATGTGAGTGATAATTAGGGTTGATCTAGAACCTTTTCCTACACAAAGAAGATGTCCAATTCCATATTTGTGGTGCGGGAATGTAAAACAGGATTGTGGCTTAACGCAACCGTGCTTTGATTGTCATAGTATATGGTAGGAGTAGCACAATTAATATTAAGCTCTTTAAGAAGAGATTGCAGCCATAGTATTTCTGAAGTAGTGATAGCAAGATTGCGATATTCAGCCTTAGCAATGGATCGTGCAACAACTATTTGTTGCTTGGACCACCAGGAAATAAGATTGTTGCCAAAGAAGATACATGCACCAGAGGTGGATTTCCTGTCATCTATATCAGATGCCCAGACTGCATCACAAAAAGCAATGAGATTGTACTAATTAAATGAAGGAGCAGGCTGAAGATGCAAACCATAGGATATTGTCCCTTTGAGATAACGTAATATCTTTTTAACAAATTTCCCATGTTCAAGCAGTGGATGGGACATAAATTGGCAAAATTTATTCACACTATAACCAATCTCAGGTCTTATGATAGTAACATATTGCAAAGCACCAACAATGGAGCGATATAGAGTTGGGTCTTCCATATAAGCAGAGCCATATTTGGAGAGTTTTAAACCAATCTGAAGGGGAGTAGAAATACCTTTTGCTGTTGACATTCCAGCTTTGTCAAGCAAATCATGGATGTATTTACATTGAGAAAGAAGAAGAGAGCCATCATGGAAACGTTTGAGCTTTATTCCCAAAAAATAATCTAGAGAACCAAGCTGTTTGAGAACAAAAGTTGAATGTAACTAAGAGATGACAAATTGCAGCAACAACTCAGATGAACTAGTGAAAATGATGTCGTCTACATAAATAAGAACATAAAGGCAGTGGCCATCCTTGCGAAAAGTAAATAAAGAGGGATCACATTTGCTATGAACAAAACCAAAGCCAAGCAAAGTAGAAGTAAGGCGTTCATACCATGTCTACAGAGCCTGTTTTAATCCATAAAGAGATCTGTGAAGTTTGCAAACTAGAGTAAAGTTGGCAGATTCAAAGCTAGGAGGATGGGCCATATAAACATCTTCATGGAGAATGCCATTGAGGAAGGCATTGTTGATATCAATCTGTTCTATAGACCAGTTAATGGTAAGAGCTAAAGTAAGAACCAACTGAATAGTAACTAGCTTGACAACAAGAGAAAAGTCTCTAAATAATCACACCCAAATTTTTTTATGAAAGCCCTTGGCCATTAAACGAGCTTTGTACTTATTAATGGTGCCATCCGAATTTTCCTTAACACGAAAAACCCATTTACAATCAATGGTACTGCGTTCTGGAGGAAAAGTAGTGAGGGACCAGGTATAGTTAGTCATTAAAGCATCATATTCAGCTTGCATCGCTTGACGCCAATGAGTAGAAATTAAGGTTTGTTTGACAATTCGTGGTTCTGCAACCGTGAGAAGTAAGGTGGGGAAACAACGAGGTTTAACAATTCCATACTTAGATTGGGTTCACATAGGGTGAGTTGAGTGAGAAGATGAAGAATCACCATGAGCTGGAGGAAAAGACACAAGACTAATTACAGGCTGAGGGATAAGAAGTTGAGAAGCAAAGGTATTAGGTGGAGCAGGGTCATCAGGAAAAGTGTCAACAAGAAGCTGAGAAGTGTAGTTATGAGGTGAAGCAGGGTCATTGGAAAGAATGTCAACAAGGGATTTGTGAGTAGCATGCTAAGAGGGAGAGTCAACAACAAAGGGTGTGATGCCAAGAGGAACAATGCGAGAAGGAGAATTAGTGAGAACAGGAAACTACACTGAAGTAGAAAATGGAAAGGTGTTTTCATCAAAAACAACATCTTTAGAGATAAATATTTTGTCATGAGAATCAAGACACTTGTAACCTTTATGACAAGATGAGTAACCCAAGAATGTACAAGTAATGGAATGAAATGCATTTTATTGGTGTTGTAAGGCCGAGTATGAGGATAACAACACAACCAAAAGTTTTGAAAAACTTATAATTGATGTCGTGATGAAAAAGGGTGGAACAGGGAACAAAATGAGGTGTCGTAGAGGATGGAAGACGATTAATTATGTAAACAGCAGTGTGAAAAGCATGATCCCAAAAGGTCATAGGAAGAGAAGCATGGGAAGGAAGCGTGAGACCCATTTTAACTATATGACGGTGCTTTCTCTCAATAACACCATTTTGATGATGTGTGTGTGGACAAATGAGACAATGATGAATGCTGACGGAAGTAAGATATTTAGTGAAAGTCCTGAATTCTCCCCCTACCCCCTAAACTATTTGAAGTTCTTTAATATAATGATTAGGTTGAAGTTTAACAAAGGTTTTAAATTGCTTGAAAATGGTTAAGGTCTCAGACTTATGTTTTAAAACGTAAACCCAAGTATAGCGACTGTAAGCATCAACAAAGGAAACGTAATACTTATAGCCCATGGAAGATTGAACATGAGAAGGACCCCAAAAATCATAAAAAAGTTGTAAAGGATGATTGTAATTAGTGAAAGAGGATTGAGAAGGAAATTGATGAGACTTTCCCATACAACATGCTACACAGAAATCCATAGTTGTATTAGGTGATGAAGAGATATTATATTGTTGAAGAATTTTATTTAAAACAGAAACAGAGGGTTGACATAATCTATTATGCCAAATAGAGCATATGGAAAAGGAGCGAGAGGTAGAAGGATGATTGGTGAAAACAGTGGAAGAGACAGTTGAAACAATAGGTGAATGTGAAGAACTGGAGCGTAGGGAGAGCAGAGGAAGAGAGGGAAATTGGTAGAGCCCATCGAGAACAACCTGAGACTTGACAAAACAAACAATGGGGTGAAATTCAAATTAAACATGATTATCATTGGCAGATTTACTAACACTAACTATTTTTTTGTTAATGGAAGGGACATGTAAGAGATTTTTAAGATGAAGGGTGAGATGTGTGTAAGACCCGGGAAAAATTAATTAATTAAATAATTAATTAATTAATAAATGCGGGTAGAAGACGCCTTTATGGCATTAATTTTTGTTTAATGTGACGTCGAAAAGTACTAGTTCAAGTGGTTGAGAGTACTTTGGTTGTGTGAGAGGACTTGGGTTCAAGTCCTAAGTATGTCAATTATGTGTGATTATTTTTTGATTTTTTTAAGGATATGTATGAGTATGTGATTAGTGTTGAAAAATATTGTTGATTTGTGAGTATCACCAAATGTGAATTGGCATAGTGGTTGTGCTTTGGCCTTATGAGTGGAAGGTTACGGGTTCAAACCTTGGTGGGCAAAGAATAAGCTTTATTTTTGCTAACTAATAGTTGTGGTATGAATGTGAAGGGGTAAAGAGAAGCCTAGCAGAATGGGATGCTTCTGGAGTTGTTGTGCCATTGGATTGTGTCGATCGTGTATCTGAAGCGTTTTGGTATTGGTTTTGGTGAATTGAGAGCGTGTACAGAGGCAAAACCCTGCAAGTCTCGCCCAAGTGAGTCCATCTCGCCTAAGCGAGAATTGCAGAGCTACGTTTCTGGTTTAGAGGACTTGTAGCTCGTCTAGGCGAGCTGTTTTAATGTTGAGCGAGTGATACCTCGCTTAGGCGATGAGATCAGGTGTGTTGAGCGCGATCTTCCGCCCAGGCGAGGGGGTTTTAAGGTTTGAGCGAACCCGAGTCTCGCCCAGGCGAGATGACCTCGCCTAAGCAAGATGTCTTGGTCCTGTGTGGTGTTGTGCTTGTATTTTAGCCCAGGCGAGATGAGAATGGATGTTTGGGCGAACGTGTGGCTCGCCCAGGCGAGAGGATCTCGCCTAAGCGAGATGGCGTGTTTTGGTTGTTGAGTTAAACTCGCTCAGGCGAGGTGGGCTAGCCTAAGCGAGATTGAGGGTCTAGCTTGAGCGAGGGGTCCCTAGCCTAAGCGAGTTTATGTGATTAACTATATTTTTATGTGCTTGTGAGTGTGTTTGGTTGTTATACCATGGTTAGATTGTATATGCATGTGTGGTGGTGTGTGGGCTTGAAGGGCTAAGTCCATTAGGGGTCTGGGATGTGCTCGGTGGTTGGACACATGATGGGCATGGAACTGGTTGAGTTTTTGTCAGCTATTAATGGGCGAGGAGTCCTTAGTATGGTGATTGCATGTGTCAGGCGCACGATGGGCAAGGAACTGTGATGTTCCCGTCGGCTACTATTGGGCGAGGAGTCCATAGTATGGTGATTGCGTGCGTGTCAGGGTCCAAGTGTGAGACTTGGATGTTTTTACTACAAACGAGGAGTCTGTAGGGCAGGACTATGAGCGGGATAGGCTCATAGGGTTGGACCATGAATGAGTCAGTTTCGTGGGAGCACAGGGAAGTTCCAGAACCTAGTTCATGCATATGACTCATGAAGGACTATGAGGTCATGGTTGGGTGTTTTGGAAATTTTGAGTTTTGTACTTATATTGTTTTGGGTGGGGAAGCATATTTACTTCATATATATCTGTTTATGTTTTATTGTGCATAGCTCACCCTATCTCTGTGTGTGTGGCGATGATCGGATAACTTGCTATTCGGGAGCAGATGATGTGACAGGTGGGCCAGGAGATGCGTAGACTCGGAGCGGGGGCTATCTTGGGATATTTTGTAGATACATATGTATATGTTTACTGTTTTGTTTTTAAGAATATTATGTAAATCTGGCTGGAGCCGTTGACTTTTATTTTAGTTTTTATGAATCATGGATTCCTGGATTTATGGATTTTAATTGTCAAAGTTTAAAAATTTCCCGTGTTTTTGGGAAATAGTTCATAATCAATGTGGAATTTAATGAAATTCGAATTTTAATTATTTTATATCAGTAATACTCTTTAGGGATGTTACAATATGGATGAGTAGAGGGGGAAAAGGTTGCAAAACCAGAGAAATGTATAGGCAAACCTTGGCCATTGCCTAATAAGACATGGTCATCTCTAGTAGTCGAAATAGGATGCATAAGATGTGTAACGTTAGTGGTGATATGATTAGTGACGCCATAGTCAATAAACCAGCTTTGAGACTGTTGAACAACGGGTGAGGGTGAGTGAGTAACATAGGCACGAGGTTGTGGAGAAGGCATGGGATGTTTATAAGGTGGTGCTGGTGAAGGAAATAAGGGGGGGCTAAGAAGTAGAGCCTGGATAGTGATAATGTTATGTCGGTTGGGGATGAAATTGGGAAACCATATAATTAGGGTCAAAGTGGTGGTAGCAGTGAGTAGCAATATGAGCAAATTTGTTGCAGACCTGACACTGAACCTGTCCTCGTCCAAAACAACCACCTCGACGACCACGTGAAAAATAATGACCTCGGGGAGAGGAAACTGGTGAAAAATTTTGCGAGGACTCAGATTGCGTGAGTGAGGTGAACGGTGGGTGCAACAACTATTTTAGAATTTGCATGAGTGAGATGAAGAGAAATAGTATCACCATCACGCTTGAACTTCTCAAGACGAGCTTCTTGAGCAACGAGAAGGGAGGCAATTTCATCTATCGAGAAGAGGTTAGACTTGCTGTGAATGAGTGAAAGAAAGGAGTCATACTCAGTTGAACGACCTTCAATCAAAACCTCAAGGTATTCATTGTCAGAAATTAGTTCATTAGTCGAAGCGAGAGAATCAATAAAGGCTTTAATTCATAACATAAAGTCATTAATCGAAAGATCCCCTTTCTTGAGAGTACGTAGCTTAGTCTGGAGTTGACGAGCCTTAGCTTTGGTTTGAGAAGTAAAATGTGTATGGATCTTTTCCCAAACTTGAAAAGAATGCTTACAACCAATAATGTGGGTTAGGAACGAGGCAGAAAGAGACGATTGCAACCATGAAAGAAGCAATTGATCTTGAGCCTCCAAGTTGGTGTAGTCGGGATTCTCAGTTCCTGTTTGACAATCGGAGAGGGAGAGAAACTGAGAAGGTATTTGAGGGCTGACGAGGAAACGATGGAGACGGTGGACTTTGATGACAGGCTCCACTTGTTGTTTCCATAGTAATAAGTTGGTGTCAGATAATTTCTTAGAAATAGAGTACGAGAAAATGATAGGAGGTGTCGAGCCATGAAAGAAAGAAGCTCAAGACCCTTAGCCATAAAAGGACGTGTCAAGCTCTTGGTACCATGTTGATGATACAAGGCAGAGAGATAAACAGAGATAATGAAGAGGAGAAAATCATATTTGTCTCATCTTATTCATGACCATGAGTGCCCATTATATACAATAAAGGAGGAAAGAGAAAAGGCATAATATAATGAAAGATACTGTGAGACCACTAACAAAATGTAAAAACAGAATACAAAATAGAATATAAAATATCCCAACAGAAAGATATTGTAACAGATATTGTAGCAGGATATTCACTAACAATAATGAATTGGAAGGTTAATGTTTTTTCTTCAAATGAATATGAAAATAAAAGTGTACTAAAAAATGTGAGATATTTTAATGTTATTTAATTAAAAAAATTGGTTTTATATAATTATTTCAATTTTTTAGATTTATGATGCGTTTGTTTACCAATGATGAAAATATATTAGTTTCTAAGCAATTTTCAACAAAATTTGCACAAATTATAAGAAAGTAGTTACATACTTAACATCCATGAGATAAAAAGAAATTTAGAAAATGGAAAGTATCTTAAAAACTATTTGATAATTCAAATTCAATTATTTGGAGTGACATAATTGATCAAGGTAGTTTTCATAATCGATTATATACATTATATTAGTACAACTAATTACATTAACTAGCATAATCAATTATCACCTTCTGACATTGGTGCGAGTCAATGTCTCGACATGAAGGCCACTATCACAACTAAAATGTGTTGTTGAACCATAACTCGTATAAACTCAACAACATTATAATTATAATGCTCTAATATTATCATCGAAACAAAACTTTCCTTAACAAATTTTATGACAGTTTTATTTAGAAGTGGTATGAAGTTCAATAAATATAATGACAACTCCAACACTCTACAAGTTACACTACAACAATGTGAAAGACAAAGGTATAAAACGACATCATCACCTTTTTTTCTCCCTTTTTCATTTTTTCATCTTACAACAAGAAACAACTCTCCTTCACTTCACTGGTATCTCTTTCTTTTATTCCATTCACTTTAAAGTAATAAATCTAATGTGAACGATAAACACTTTTTTTACACTCTTCATAAACAACAAATGATGGAGTCGAAATATAATGTTAATCAAAATTAAAATAATAAATCATAATTTTTACCACTATCACAAAATGTTAGTTTATCAATGAAATTTTATTGATAAAAGAAATTGTTGGTAAAACAAAATTTATGGATGAATTTTATTAATGATTTTTAAAATTTTAATTACTATCAATATATCGACAATATCTGTCAGTAAATTAGAACTTTTATTAACAATGGAAATATCAATCACAAATTGATCTGTCAATAATTTATAGAACATATTATCAATGAATATTTTCATAGGTAATTTGGATGCCAAATTTTCTACTTTAAGATTTGATAATATCGTGGTAAAATCCATTGGAAGTAGATTTTATTTTAAATCTGGTGGAAAATTCATTGGTATTTAAATTTTTTAAAACTTTGTCGTTGAATTTATCAATAATTCAATTTTGTAAAATATGTCAATAATTGTATTATTTTTTTAAAAAATTATTAGTAAATCTCACAGTGAAATGGACAACAATTTTTTAATTAAATTTGAGAAAATATTTGGTATAAATTAATTGAAAGTTGGTGAGAAGAAGAAGATAAAAAAGAAGAGGAGCAAGAAAAGGAAGTAGCGACAGTTATGGAGATGATGGCAACAATAGTAACAACGAAACAGTGTAGACGGCGATTGTTTCTTATACATATTATTCGATTAAAAACATATGTCTTATGTGTATTTAAAGTAATTTAATGTTAAAGATATATAATAATATTACTTATACGGATGTGACTATCATGATTATTATATAAAAGTATAATAGTTAAATTAATAAAAAGTTTTGTATGGGAACAAAAATTAACATTTATGAAAATTTACTTTTTAGAAGTATCTACAAATAGTTTGAAAATTAAATTTTGAAACCTATTTTTCTCTACTTGAAGTATTAAAGTTTTGTACATCTTCAAAAATTAGTGTAAAAGTTTAATTTTTTTTGGTAATGAAACTTTTCTTATTATTATAACGACGTTATAACAGTAACATGTGTTGCTGTTGCAAACCACGTGTCTATAAACCACAAAAAGACAAAATGCATGCCAAAATTGAATCTTCTGGAAATACAAATTCACGCTTTTTATGATCTTACGAAAACAACTTCCGAAATTCTCGTACGTTAAAATTAATCTCCCGAATTAGTTATTTATTTTATAAATTAAGAATTTGTGTTTTAGGAAGAGGAATCCAACTATGTATCTAAAAATGTTGTCATTTAAATTTGTCAACCAAAAAACAAAACGTGCAAAATCAATTTGTTATCTCTTTTCGTAGTTTAGATAGTCACCTTTTTGTATCATTCATAAATATAAAACAGAGATCACAATCCAGATAGTGTCATTTGAATGCTTTCTTCTTAATAAACACCGTTTAGTGTGAAATAAGTAATTTAGTCACTAATTAATTTAAAGAAACTCATTGTAAACCTGGACATTAGCGTCTGTACATACTATAAAGTTTTTTAAATCGAGTAGAGTCAGTTTTTTTGGATAAAATAGTTCAATTGTAATGAATTTGTAATAACTAAATAATATTACTTGAAATTTAATAAATATGTAAAAGTCATTAAATAACAAACACTGTATTCATAATTTTATAAAAGTATAAACAAATATTAAAAAAGAAGCAATTAATATGTTTGAGAAAATGTAAACAAGATAATGGGGAAGGTGTGAATAAGAATAGTATGTAGAATATTCCAGAAAATGACTCCTATTCCAAGTGATATAATTAACAACTTTAGAAGCTACATCCTTATAATATAAATACGTGTGTATACTAAGGTATTCAAAGCTGAATTGATTATTAATTTGGTGAAAGTAGTTATATTTCGTAGTTCAATGTTTAAATGAACACAATGTTTCAGATAAAAATAATAAAAAAGTTCAAGTCCTACATGACTTTTTCTTCCTCCGTTTCTATATCTCATCTGGTCTCAAAAAAAAAGCGTAAAACCATAATTTGTCTATTTTTTTAATCATATTACATTTTACGCAATGAAAATTAATAACTATTAGAGCACAATTTGCTACCAAATTTTTAAAAAGTAAACATCACCTTTAAAGCAAATTGTATTTTTAAGGTTCATGTGAGAATATACACAAAAAGGGTTTAAAAGAGAAAATATAAATTTGTTAGTGAATCATAATTCAAATTGCGTGTCCGAACGATGAGGGTTTTAAAATAAATTATAACAGAAATAAGATAGAGAGAGTTCTAATAAAAAAAAAAATACTTACGAATACAGACATTTACGGAATTTAAAATAGTAGCACCTAATTATAAAATAAAATATTAAAATTAAAAAACAGGTAATGCTTTATTTGAAAATATAAAAGAAAAATGATATTCACTAAATAGACTAAATATTTGCACAGATTGATATTATTTTCATCAAAACTTTGAAAGAACGTAAAATATTCGATTAAAAAAATAAATAAATAAAAGACACTGCATGTTAAATTCAAAGTAAACACCGCAATAAAATCAAGTATTCTAATATTGTGTTATAAATAATATTATCATACATTTTATTTGGATGTTTGAAAAAAGTTAGTGTCTCGTGTCATCCTTAATACCTATTACAAGAGAATCGTTAATTATTAACGAATAAAATTAACAGTAATAACAAAACTTTTTGGTGATTCAAACTTATAAAAAATTAGACTTAAATACTTTTTTGTCCTAATTTTCGTAAGTTTTGTCTTATTTGATCCTCATTTTTTCAAAATATTCTAAAAAGTCCTCATTTTTTTAATTTGTAGTTAATTTGGTCATTTTTGTATACGCCGTTTAAATCTTTAAGGGAAGGTGAAAAGTAACTGCCACGTGTTACTCTGTGGTTTTTTTAATTTTTTTCAAATTTTTTAATTTTAAAAATAATATCCATATGTCAAGTCAGCATTGTGACACGTGACAGTATCTTGTGGCTTATATTTAATTTGGTCCTAATTTCCATTAATTTTTTTAAATTTAATCCTAATTTTTGTTATTTTTGTTCAATTCAGTCCCAATTTTGTCTCTATCCAAAATTACCAAATTTATTTTTTATATAAATGTTATATTGAAAAATTTATTTTTATTAAAATTCACATTTATTTTAAATATTTCTTTCAATTTTTTTATACCAAACCTAACTATATTTTTGGAGGGAAATTATTATATATGTTTGATTTTTGGTACATGTAAAAATTAGGATTAAAGTTAGTTTAAGATTAGAGGAAAAATTCTTTATTGTTTTTAAAATTAGAAGGAAAATTCTTCATTATTTTTTAAATGATTCAATACAACATTTATATAGAAATTAAATTTGGTCAATTTGGAGAGGAGCAAAATTAGGAATGATTTGAACAAAATTAACGAAAATTGAGACTAAATTGAACAAAATTAACGAAAATTGGGACTAAATTGAATATAAGTCATGAGATACTACCATGTGTCACAATGTTGACTTGACACGTGGACAACATTTTTAATATTAAAAAAATTTACGAAAAATAAAATAAAATAAAAATAAAAAACCATGAATTGACACGTGGTAGTTACAGTTCACCTTCCGTTAACAATTTGAACGACGTCTGCAAGAAAGACTAAATTAACTACAAATTACAAAAATGAGAACCATTTAGAACATTTCGAAAAAAATGAAGACCAAACGAAACTAAGATCACGAAAATTAGGACCAAAAAAATATTTAAGCCAAAAAATTTTCAATAATTAAAAATCTGTTAGAAAAATTCTGGTCGAAAATTTTTATCAACAAATAAGAAAATTCATAAATAATTATTGACAACTAAAAATTTATTAGTAAATATCAATATTGACTATCTAAATCCATAAGTAAATATTCGTCCACAATTATCATTATTGGTCTTCTTCTTCTCCCTTCTTTTCTTTTTTTTTCCTTTTTCGTATCCCTCCTTTTTTTTCCTCTCCTTCGCCGCTACCACCATGTTCTCCTCTTCCTCATGTTCTTCTTCTTCTTTCTCCTATTCCTCCTTCTCTTTTCTCTCTCTTCCTCCACCCCCAACTCCTGCCTCTGCAATCGGTACTAGCACAAACTTTGAATTCTCCCCCTCCCCTTTTTCTTCCTCCTCATTCTTCTCTTTTTCTTTTCATTTTCTTCACACTCATCCCACTTGATTAATGAAAAATCTCATCAGACATAATAAAAAAATTGTCGCTCCTTTTACCAACAAATTAATTTATTGATAAAAAAAAAATTGATTTAAGTAACAACTATAAATTATAAATTATCGATGAATTTTAAGACATATAATTACCAACAAATTTTATATAAATATGTCAAAACCCAAATCAGGAAGTGTGTCACTCTTTTTATCGACAAAATTTATAAATAGACAAATCTGTCAATAATATCAATTATAAATTACCAATAGTATTTGTAGTCAAAAGTTACCAATGAAATTTACTCGCGGATACATTATTGAGAAAAGTATCTATCAATAATACAAATTTTAATTTATCAACAAATTTTAATGATAGATTTATGGAATGAATACTTTTGTCCACAATTGAAATTTTAAAATATGTCACTAAAATTAGCATGTAAACTTGATTTTACTATATTTTTTTTGCCAATAAAATTTAAGTAATAATTACAAGAAATCTTGAAATGACTATTTATTGTATTGTAAAATAATATTAAATATGTTTTTACTTCAAAAACTTTCACACAAAATAATAATTGGATCTTTTTTAAAAATTTATATTATTTGTTCTCTAATCTTAAAACTGAATGAATATATTTTTTTCATAAACGACGACATTAAAATTTTTTTAACATACCTGGGAATCGGTTTAACTTTGATGTACAAGGACTAAAAATATATTTAACATTTTAAAATATTAAATACCTGTTCTAAAATTGCAATTTAGTAAAACGTATAAATTACTAATATCATATCATACAAAATGATTTTTTATATAATTTGAAATTAATTTTTTAATTTATATGTGAATAAAAATAATCCGATTTTACGATTTTGCATATTTTAGAAATTAAATATTTCTTTATTCTTTGAAGACTAAATTAATGAAACCGTCTGACGACGCATTTAAGGATGAAATTGATTGAATTGTGTCTCATGTTTTAGAGTTTGAATTGTAATAATGTTACTTTGAATACGAAATAAATTAGGTTGAAAGTAAAATATCTAAATTGTGTTCCAAAGGTGTTACTCATTACAACCGACAATATATACATAATTAAAAAAATATCATTTATAATAATAATTTAAAACTATGATGCATTAATTGATCGAGAAAATCAATAAATAAATTTTACAAAAAAACAATTTTAATTTTGTTATTACTCTTGTCTACCTTTTCAGCGTAAATAATACTATCAATTTATCCTTCAATTATTTTTACGAGTATTGTTGAAAAAAAAATGAAGAATAAAATAAAATTATTGTTAAAATAAAAAAATGACCATTATTATAGAAAGGATGATTTTTTCTTCTAAATGGGTATACATAATGACACTAATCAAAGGTTGACCTAGAGAAGATAAATAAATACTAGTTATGTAGACATGGATTAATTAGAAGGCGCTGCAATTCCCCAACCGTACTTGCAAGTGTGCACATATATGATTCCTTCTGTAGTTGGGAGTTGGAACAAGAACGAAAGAAAGAAAACACACCATTTGAAACATTCATACATTCAATAGTCGATTTCTATCATCCTTCTCGAATAATTCTAGCCTTTTGAATTTGATATTTTGGTTGATCCAACGTGTTTTGACTATTTCAATCCACAAGAAAAAAAGGGCCCACAACACATCTATAAAACCAAAATCAAAATCATCCAACCTTATTGTAACACAAACATTGCATGCTCTTCCACCACCCTCCATTGCCAATAACCTATAAGCAAACTACTGTTACAACTTTCTGCTTAATTTTCACTTCGGTTCAGCCTACCCTGTTGCAGAAAAACAATGGCAAATGCATGGACAGAAGATCAAATTGCTATATTCCATGAAGCCTTTGATGTTGTTGACAAGGATTCTGATGGTGTGGTTTTTGCATCATTAACCTCTATATATATATACGTACATATTTCTGTGTCAGTTGTAACGTACATGGTTTACGAAAGCATTTTGAATTAACTTTGATTTCCAATGTCTAGGTTTCATTACTGTGGAAGAACTGATATCCATTGTTCAGTCATTAGAAGGAAACACAACAAAAGAAGAAATTCAAGAAATGATTAGTAAAGTCGATATGGATGGAAAAGGAAGTGTAAATTTTGAAGAGTTCTTGAACGTTATAGGAATGAGAATGAAGGTAAATTCTGGCATTGTTAACTTGTTTGTTCCTGAAAAAGGGAGTGAGAAAAATGTTTGTTTATTGATAATTGACTGCTATAAGTAAAGATCATGAAACCATTTTAATTGTCCTTTTGTAAGGAAAATCTGACCGAGGAGCTAAAAGACGCGTTCAAAGTGTTTGACAGAGATAATGATGGGTACATATCAGCTACTGAGGTAACATACCCATGCAACTTATAAATCTGCATTTCTTGCGTATTAGAATCACCTACAGTTTTTATTTTTCTCTTACTTGCAAACCCATTAGACTGTGAGTGAAAATGAGACATTTTTTCTTTTCTTTTTTTACAGTTGCGACATGTGATGATGAAATTGGGAGAGAGGCTAACAGAAGAAGAAGTTGAACAAATGATTAGAGAAGCAGATTTGGATGGAGATGGTCGAGTTAGCTATGAAGAATTTGTGAGATTTATGTCACTAAATTGATCCATTTCATTCGAAGATTTGGAAGTTTCTCAGGACAAAGTGACACCGTTGACTTTTCTTTAGACCATTCTATGTTCTTTTGTATTTATTATGACACTATTAATACCGTCAATATGTTGATCCTCTCCCTCTTTCAACCTTGACTCCGTCATCTATATAGCACGTGTCTTATGTCTCTATTTTTCAAACGTTTAGCAAAATGTGATGCACGTGTCACCTTTTCAACTCATAAATATAAAGTAATTAAGGTAACTTCCTAAGATAGGTGAATATATCATAAATTTTGGATACGAGAATTAGCGCTTGACTAGTATAAAATGACATTTTCAATTCTCTTATACGTGTTTACCATTTTCACCAAAAGATAATACGAATCAAACATGTAAAATTTATGTTAACGAAGTGTCATTGTCGGAATTACTTAGAACCCAGTTCTAACTTTCATTATGTTTTTTAATTAATCACTTTACAATTTTAATGTGAGAAGAGAAGTTTCACATAAAGGGAAACTTTGAAGCAAAATTACAGATCTCGATCACTTTAAAGATTAATTTACAAATTTGGATCAATTGACTGAAATATTACACTAGATGGATGAAGTTGTTATGGTGGGTAACGACACATAAAGTGAAATCGTTAGGAGTGACACCGTCTGCTTTTAAAATTTTTAAAAAGCAAAAAATATTATAAATGGTCACAATTTCAGTAGTAGAAGTCGTTAGAATTAAAACCGATTTTAAGTAAAACCATTTTGGATCCTGACGGTTTTGGTTTTTAAATATTTTTCAGTTATATTTAAGTTTTTTTATTACATAGATGGTTTTGGTTTGTAGTTGGCTAGTCTTGACAAAACTATATATTATATTGTTAGAGTTTCTTTTAGGAAAAAACTAAAAAATGTAATACTTTCTTTTTATTTTGATAAAATATTTATGCAAATTTCTAATAAAAAAAATATAATAATTTCTTTTAGACCATTTCTACATAATAGCAAAATAAGTCGTTATCGATATAAAATAACGAGATTTGTTATATTAATTTTGTTTAATATTTAGTTTATTATTTTATTTTTAATATATTCTTAAGTTGATTAAATTATAATTATTCCTTGTAAGGCCCCTTTAAAAATCTTTTAATTCTTTTCTGCCCTAAAAATAGTGGGCTGCCCTTGTAAGTGGGCCTAAGGCCGGCCCAACAGATAAGGTCCCCAAGTCTGCCATAAACCTAACATTTCTCTCATTCTCAGAAACTGTCCCCAATCCTAAAGAGCCGCAGCCGCACTTCTGCTAGGATTTACCTCTTCACCGTTCCAAGTTCGATCAAGCTGTTCTCACTCCATGTAAGTTATCTTTCAGCTCACACTTCTTTTCCATGAGTGTTTGTTCGTTATACAGTAAGGTTTCACCGTGAGCTTAGTTCCTAACTCTGTTCCACTGCCTTGTTCAGCTCGCAAGTCCCCTCCTTGAGTTGTCGTGCTCCGTTGGTTAGAGTCGAGGCACCTTCTAGCTACTTCCAGGTAAGGGAAGCTAGACCCTCTTCATGTGGTGTATTTTGTCTTGTATCGTTGTGGTTTGTGGATTCCTTGAGATTGTGTACTGCTATGCGTGTTTGGACTGGCTGGAAATCTCTGTTGGGTGTGTGTATGCGTTGTGCAGGTGCAAACAGTGGCGGACACTGATAGTCTCGCCCAGGCGAGATGTGCAGGGGCTCGCCTAGGGCTTCCTGCGCGAGTGGTCACCCAGGCGACCAGAGTGTGATTTTTGAGCGAGCAGACAACTCGCCCAGGCGAGAGGGGTCTCGCCTAAGTGAGATCATGCGTTGTTCCTATTCCTGTTTTGGTGCCCTCGCATAGGCGGAGGGGAAACTCGCCTGAGCGAGACCCTCCAGCCTGAGCGAGGTGCTGGGCGAGACAGTGCAATGTGGGATTGTTTTCTTGGCTTTGTATGGATAATGATTGCTTGGTTTTGAGTATTGTGCTAAAGGTTTGATATGAATGAGTATGATTGAGTGATACAAGTCATGAATTATGAAAAATGGGTTGACATGAGTTTTGCATGAGATTGTAATGAAATGGTTGGTATGAAAGAGGCATGATAACGATATGATTTGGAAATCCTTGGTACATGGATGGTTTATGATGAGATGAAATGAGTTGGGCCTGGAACATGAAAGGCGTTGACTTTAAAGTTTGGTACAATTAACGTATACGTGCATGGTGAATATTATTTTGGCTGTGTGATTATGTTTTGTATGTGTCAGTGCATAATTCCTTGGGGTCTCTAGGTGAGACTTTCAAGGTCGCGCTTCAGTGGTCGGGACATAATTCCATGGCCTCTGTTAGTGGGTGTCCACGGTGGTGCCCCATCTGTATAACTAGGTAAGAATTCAAGGTAAAGTTGCATCCTGACACTCTAAGGGGTCAGTTAGTCTCACCTAGAGCGGACTGACTCCTATGGTGAGAGTAGCAGGAGGCCCGAAATTCATTAAGGGCTAACCTTGTGGTGAGGGAAAATTGATCCATCGTAACACTTGTAACACATAGCTCGGGGGTGAGCAGCTCGGGGGTGAGCAGCTCGGGGGTGAGCAGAGGTATCCACCACAAGTGCGGGCATTTGCTGAATCTGACCAAGTTATACGTATCCGGATGAGTCGAGTCGAGTCGTAGTGTATTGATTGAAGAGTCATAATATGTTTGGTTGTTGTATGAATATTGGATGGTGAAAGTATATTTGATTGTATGATGAAAACATTGTTGGCTCTAGCTTACCCTGCTTGTTGTATGGTTGTCTTGTATGTGGTTCTTCTTTCTTGCGATGATCATCAATTTGATTAATGGGAGCAGATGGGCGAGGTTCTCGTGGTCAGCAAGGAAATGGTGATTCCGTTGCTTAGCCTTTTGGGCTGGATTTATCTTATTCATGTTTTCTTTAGGGCTATGGCCCATGTATCGCTTTATGCATTTCTACTATACACTCTTTATTAGATTTGTATTCAATTTCCCTTTGGCATCGTGGTGTGCCCGGTTTTGTAGGGGTTGTGTTTAGAACCCCAGGACTACGCTACATTGTTATCTCTGTGTGACGTTTCCTTTAATTTTACGCATTAAATTAATTGGGGCGTTACATTCCTAAAGTATTCTATAAATAATAAAATGTGCAATATTTTTTATAAAATTAGAAATAGCAAGATGATACATTTAATTAGATAATGAAAAATTACAATCAGGATGTGAAATTCATCCTATACGAAAATCTAAAATTAGAGTTAGCAAAAACTAACGACGATATGGACAATTTCTCCTGTGATGTCCTTCATTTGAAAGATCCCCTTTTCCTCAACCGCAACAAGGTGAAGATGACAGTGAAGACGAGGATGAACAACACCAACACCAACCACCCAGACGACCGATCAAACCAAGAAGATGGCCTTTATGTGGCACTGAAAGTCATAGATGATGTATTTAAATATTATATTTCATCTTTAATATAAAACTATTTTATATTATTAATTTCCAAATTGTGTTTTTTTAATTAATTTTCTAACTTTTTTTAGTAAAAAATGTGTCTGCAAATTAAAAAAGCTTAAACATTAAAAAAATTAAAAATAATATCAATATTACATTTTTTAGTTTGAAACTCAAATAATATAATACTCCAAAAACATATTATTTTAGTAAAACGTGCCAATTACATTATTTTTTGAATGCTAATAAACTCATAAAATATAAAATTGTATGTAGTATTATTTAATGAATTTACCCTGTAATAAAAAAGTGAAAATATTAAAAAATAAATAAAAAACCAAAACCGTTAGGACCCAAAACGATTTCACGTGAAGCCGGTTTCTTTCCTAACGACTTCCATTCTTGATGTCGTTGCCCATTCCCAACGTTTTTTTCCTTTTAAAATTTTTAAAAGAAAACGGTGCCACTCCTAATGACTTCACATTATGTGTCGTTACCCATCATGACGACTTCACCCTTCCCGTGTAATATTTTAGTCAACTAACCCAGATTTGTAAATTAAACTTTAAAGTAACCAAATTTGTAATTTTGCCGAAACTTTAATCTTTACTTTTCATATTATAAAGTGAGTAGAGTATTTTCTTAGGAAAATATCTTCAAAACTCTTTTTTTTTTCTTTAGAGTTCGAGAGAAAATTAAGAGAGAAAAACAATTTCTTCTTTAAGGTTATTCTTATTATTGTCTTTCCTACTTTTAAGAGAGGGATCATCAGGAGAAATGGTACTATAATTTTATTTCTTTGTAGTAAAATTACATTATTGTCTCTTGTTTGTTATATTTTCGTATATTATTTTAGTTGGAAGTTCTTTTGTTATTGTTCTGGTACCCAACAACAATATCAGAGCTTAGTGAAATTAATTTTGGATTATCACTAAAAAAAATAGAATTGTTGAAGAGAAAAATTTGCCAATAATCATAAAAGCCCATGGTAAATCAAAATTATTAATGATAACAAATTCATAGTAAAATGCTCCTCAATAAATTTATGATAGAAAAAATTTGATAATTACCAACGGATCTCGATTTGGTTCTTCATTATCATCATCTTCTTCTTTTCCCTTCTCTTCTTTTCTTCTTCCATTTCTCTCATTCTTCACACTCAGATCCAATTATAATAAATATTTTGTCAAATTTGAAAGAAAATTTAGCATCCATTTTACAGATTGATTTATCCACAAATTTAAAAAATTTAAGGATTAATATATGATCCCTAAACGTTTTTGTCCTCAATTCAGTCCTCATCTCTTCCCTGAAATGCTCCTCATCTCTTCCCCGAAATGCTCCCCCACCATCGCTCCCTTCAACTCCCTGACCATCTGATGAGCGACGTTTCATGGAGAATCATCAGAATCATGATTCAATTTGTGAAAACCCTTCGTGAAGCTCCAAATCATCGATCTATCGGAGAAGATCAATGAATCTCGCAGCGGAAGACTTAGAAACTCTCTCGTTCCAACGGAGGAACCTCTCAAATACTCTCGGTGTTTTGAAAATTCTAGGAGGAGAAATCCTCAACTAGAAGTTGAGTATTTTAATAAAATGGAAAAACCCATAATCATTGATCAAAAGCTAAATATTACAGTGGTAGCTTGCCTCTTTATAAAGAAGATAAGAGGCTAGACTTGGAACACTAACGACTAATCCTAACGATAGGATAGTCGTGTACAAAGAAAGGGAAAGAAACATGACTAAACCTAGAAATGAATCTCATGTAAGAGATGGAAAACCTAACACGTTTAGAGGAGGAAGTTGCTTTCTTTAGAGAACTCGTTTCAGCAAACTAAAACCATCAATAGACTTTTGTTTCCACGCCAAGACATGGGATACTGCTAGTACATCCTCACGTGCTGAATGTGTTAGGCTTCTTAGCCCAAAAGGGAAACATGCTTAAAAATTCTGAAAGGAGATAACGTTGAACTTTGTTTGGAAGCATAATGATCTTTGCTGAATTGGGTCACAAATCCAATATCAATGTTGGTCCAAATCCACAATGACTCTTGGCCCACTCAAGGATATTAGGCTTCTAGAAAACTATCTTTATGGCCCAAAAGAAAATACAAGAAAAGAAATGAAAAACAATTAAAGATGGGCCAAAATGCATAAAAACTAATTGGGCCAGACCATTGATCCATGATGAAAGCTTTTTTAAGGTGATCCTCATCACCATCGACGCAAAGAACTTTTTATCGTCTCCTTCAAACTCGGTATGACATTGATAGAACAATTATGATATTTGTTCGATGTCAATCCACCACTTTCACCGCATATCGAGGTCGTGAGGGATTTCGTGTTTTCATCTTTGTGAAATTCTAGGAAGTCATTTCATTTCTTGGAGTAAATGGCTAAAATTAAAGTTATAGTAGGGGGCAAGGTTAGGGTTAGGGCAATGGTTAATTTCTTCGTCATCTAAGAAATTTTTGCCGATTGGAGCCACGTTCCTCTAGATCTTCCAAGAGACTTCAAAGGTTGCTTGATTGTGCACACTCTTAAAGGAGAATTCCTTACTATAACTAACCTTGTTGAGGATGTTCGCTACTTCTTCAACCTTTGAATCTTTTCCACTAACTAGTTCTTATTGATATCGAGTTGGAGCTTCAACTTGATTTGATTATAAAATAAAGCAGTGTCATTATGGTGAGAGGATCTTTGTTGAAATAATGGTAAGTGTAAAAAATCGTACAAGTTATAAAGTGGATAAGACCATATATCGTTTCCCACAAAGCCTTGCGTTGTTCACAAAAATTATGTTTATTAACTAATTAAGGTTAAGAACTTGAAAAGAATGAAAAATGTTGATGTGTATGAAATAAATCTAAAATTGAGAAAACAATATGAGGATAATTTTACATTGTAAAAACTAACATTTTGTGAAAGAGAAATTGTGGAGATGCAATTGGAGAAAGATCTATGGATATCACGGATCAAAGGTGGACAAAAATAAATTATAATGTTATTGCAATTTTCCACTTAACAATGACAAATGTGATTTTATTCAACAATTCATAGAAGGCTACAACGAAGGACATTTGTTATACTTTCATCAAGTTGCATGAGATTAAGTACACAAAAGTATTCTTGAAAAAAGAACTCTATACTCTTCGAATGAGTGAGTCTACATCAGTGATTTGACCACATGAACAATCTTAATACATTATTTGCCCCCCTTTTGAAAACAAATTTCAACGTAGTTGAAAATGAACGTGTATAACTTCTACTTCAAAGTTTACTTGATTTGTATGATCAAGTTATCATTGACATAAAAAATAACAATATTGTTAAGCACCTACACTTTAAGGGTGTTGGATCTAGTTAGAGTCAAACTTATGGCATATATAGTCTCAAAGTAAGAAGCGTAGGAAGAATGAAGCAAAGAACTTTGAAGCACCAACCTCACAAGGTTATGTTACAAGTACCTTAGAAGACAATGATATTTTAGTGAGCAAAGCGTAAATTTACTATAATGGTGAAAGATAACAACATGATAGGTGGATAATGAATTTAGGTGCAACTTGACACATGACTTCCCACCAAGATTGGTTTTACACTTATAAATTTATCTCAAGTAGATTCGTGTTCATGGGTAATGATTATGCCTTGGAGATTGTTGGTGTTGGTGACTTATGAATCATCTTATATCTACAAGAGTAAGGTGAAGACCTACCATGACAAAGGGATTATGAAGAAGGATTTTAAGCCTGGCCAACAAGTCTAGATGTTAGTTAAATTATAGATTAAAATTATTTCCAGGAAAGTTGAGGTCTAAATGGTCAGGACCTTTCATTGTAAAAGGTGTGAAGTCATACAAAGTAATAGAAATAAAAGATCCTTCCAACAAGAGGAGCTGAGTGGTGAATGGTCAAAGGTTGAACAACTACTTAGGTGGTTATTTGAAAAATTTGCCACCATCACATATTTGGATGATCTTTGAAAGATACACAATATAGTAGATAACAATGCAATAGAAGAAGATTAGTCAAGTTCAATCTCAATATTCTTATCAATGTTAATAACTTCAATCATTATGCAAAGTTTTGTTTTTCGAATTTGTCTATTGTTATCACTATTTAATTGCAAACTCAAATAGATCATAAGTCATTGTTTTATCCAAACCAAATTACTCTGGATATAACATTGTTGTGCTAAAATAAAACTAGTGCACTTGTTGGAAAGGTTAGATCCATTATTGGACAATCAACAAAGACACCAATGTAGATGAGGAGTGACAAACCAACAAATTATTCTCATTACACGTATTTTGTTGTGTTGTGTAAGTGATATACAACACCCAAGAAGGAATAAAGTTGAATCCAAAATCTAGAAAAAGAATATTCTTGTGTTTCCCTAACAATGTGAAGAGGTATTGCTTGTGGGTTTCCACTACCCACAAGATTGTTGTTAATAGTGATGTAGTAATGCTCCAACCAGATGGTTTTAAAGAATAAGAAAACATGGTTTTGTACGGTTTAAAGTAAGGACCTAGGTGTTTGTACAAGTGATTTTATTCCTTCATCATTAGCCTTAGTTACAATAGACTGAGATTAGATCATTGTACCTATTTTAATGGATTAAATCATTGTCATCTTATTTTTGTATGTGGATGACATGTGTGGCAATAGGCCCCAACAAAGTTTGAAGCAAATGTTAGTTTTGAAATGGTTGAAAAGCCAAGAAGGGGGGTTGAATTGGATAGTTAAAAATTTATGCTATCTTTGCAAGCTAAAAACCACCTTTAATTGAATCAAATAGATCACCAAGTTAGGATGAAAACAGTACTGAACTATACACTTTCAATCGATCAAAAATAGAGTTAACAGATTGATTTTACTAAACAGATTCTGTTCTTGTATAATCAATCGATTGAAACTGAAAAACAGTCGACTGAAATACTGGAAAAAATGCAAAAATGCGAATTTGAATTTTAAACCAGAAACAATGCTCAAGAATAATCAAGATCAGTTCCAAATGATTATACAAACATGCTCAATGCTTCAGATGCTATGAAAACATGCAAGAACATGAAAAAGATGATTAAAGCACAAGTTGAAACTTTAAAATGAAAATGCAAGAGAGAAAGGTTAGAGAAGAGAGGACACCACAAATTTTTATACTGGTTCACTTAAACCTAAGCTACATCCAGTTTGTCAAGGCAACCTTAACTTGACTTTGCACTATTTCAAAAGTTTTACAAAGTATCCACCCTTACACTTCCAAAATATGCAAAAACACCACAAAAGACTCTTGAATCACACAAGAATCACACCAGCACATCAAGAACCCTCTTGCAGACTTGGAAAACCACCAGGCACACACACAAAGCTTGAGAAAGATCAAACCTTAGTGGTAGCACAACCTTGCCTACCACAAACCACTTTCTCCAAGCTTCAAACCAAGCCAAAAGCTTCAAGAATTGATCCAAGATCAATCTTCAACAGCTGCAACACCTATGATCATGAAGGAGAGAGTTTCCACAAGTTTCCAGAACCAAATCGTGCTCTAAAATGATCAACAAACCTCTCTTTCGAAAATCACAGCTTTTATAGTCAAACTGTTACGAAATTCAACAGGTTGATTTTCAAATCAATTGGTTGATTTCACTTGACTTAAGTGAAATCTGTCGATTAAAAAATAAATCAACTGATTGAATTTGTTGCAGTTTAAGACTACTGCAACCAACCTTTTAACCTGTTGAAAAACCATTCAACAGACTAAAAGAGACATTTTAACCTGTTGAAAAACCATTCAACAGATTAAAAACACAACAAAGACCAAACTACATCTAATTAATGCTTTAAGATCTACAACATGAATTACAAACTACAAGTACACTTTCTTAATGATGTAACTACATGGAGAGCACACATTCCAGCCTTGATCACCATGGATATCATAAATCTCCTTTCCTTCATCAATGTAGACTTCATTCCAATGGTTATGGCTTCAAGATAGTTCAAAAGAGCTTCATTCAATCTTCATCAAATTTTCAAGAAGCAAACCACCTTGGCTTCTCATGTCAACAAGTTAGTGTGTGTTTTTGGAGAGCAATAAACCACCTTTTTATAGGTGTGAATGAGGGATGAATATGGGTTAAAATCTCATGGCTCATAATGAAAAACTTGTAACAGCTCAACAATAGTCATATTATTGTAAATACCAAATCGAAACTACTCTAGCTATAATGGCCAAATTACAATTGCATATTTTGCAATAACCAAAATTTACAACAATCCCCAACATATTGCAAAATATGAGAAATAGAAGAAAAAAGAAAATCCTGGGTCTCTATAAGATGTAATGCATCAGAGTTGGTATAGCAAGCTATATGAATCAGTCTTAGATTAAGAAACTTAACACAATGTAGTTGGTATAACAAGCTATATGAACCAAAAACACTTGATATGTGTTAGCGGTTTATCAATCATAGTACACCCCCCAATTCTTGCTATTATTGTTGTGTTGCGCTACTAGGCCATGCGCGTGCCTGGTATTCATGAGTGCTTTAGAGATCATGCTAAGATCTCATGCAAACGATCCCACTCGACACTCATATAGGTGATTTCATCAAGTGTATGCTGCAAATCATATACCACCCATAAGGGATATGAAAATCATTAAAACTTTTGTTTAAACTATAATTCTTACATGAGAATTTTAATTACAAAGTTTAACCTCTCAAAAATGCAGTCTCTAGCACTTTGACACGCACCATAGGAATGAACATAATTGATTGATTTAAAAATCAATTTAGTGCTATCAGAACTAACAAGCGACTTGTTTTTAACCATATGAACCTTATTCATAGGATCTCCAATCACAAAGATTGGGTTACCATCACTTGTTTGTTTCAAGTGGCTTAAGTCTCATTTCCCTTTATGCTTTTATAATCATATTTCTTCTCGGAGTTTTGTCAGAGGATTCGCAAATAGTTAGCTATTACCGATTGACAATCACAATGTATTGACACATTTCATTCCTAGTGGAATGTTTAGCTAAGAAGTTCGTCAACTACTCAACTTCACTATCAGGCATTTCTAGAGCAACAAACTCATATTTCATTGTTGACCTATCAATTATTATTTGCCTGGTTGATCTCGATATAATCACATAACTCCTAAGTGTGAATCAAAGATCCAATTAGCATCATTGTACTCTTTTAGTACAATGGGAAATCCATTATATTCAATGGCATAATCCATTGAACCTCTTAAGTATCTCATAATCTCAATATTCCTAATTAAAATATTAAATGTATCTTCTTAGTCTACCTATTGCTCATCAGCAACATCCATTTGGTCTAGAAAAGACCATTAAAAGTAGTAAGCTCCAACTAATCGAGCATACTGAATTGAGAAAAAAATTCTCCTATATTTTCTTTCTTTAATAGAGAATTAGTATCATAAGGGATAAGTCCTAATTTCTAAACTTTCTAAAAAGTTTCTCAAGTGTAGTTTTGGGATAGTAATATACTATCTCCATTCCTTATGATTCTAACTTCTAAAAAGTCACATTTACTTCACGCACACATAAATATATAATCACATATTCTCTATTTTCAAGTACTACCACCATCATCATTGGTTGAAAATCATCCCAATTAATGACTATTTTCCCTTTAAAATATGTTCACTCTAATGATTTTTTTTCCCGAGCAATTTACTAGCATTACCTGCACCTCCACAGTCTTGCGTGTTGTTGGTAACATTTTTTATTGCACCAAGCTCTTCTTGATATTGGCCTCCAACCACGTGCATGCAAGCATATGCTTCTTTAACATCTTTTATAACAAAGATGTATATATATTGCATCATCTTTTCTCTATCGTCAAAATAAGAATGACATTTGTGAGAAGAACATCTCCTTCCGATTGCCACAAGCTATGAATGTTCCAACAAAAACGGTGTCACGAAGATACGTGTGGTTCCACTAGCGTATCGAAGGAGGCTTGTAGTATGGGTTTTGCGTCATCCATTACTTCCCTTCTTTCTCGTGGGAACAAACAACATAGCAACCATCGTCTTGCGCCTTCACTTATCACCATCATGTGCCTCGCCTCCGCCGACCACCATTGCCATTCACGAGACCACCATGACATCGATATTGAGGCCATCGTAATTGGAGCCACTACCACTGCCAGACCCTTGCAAGACTGAGTACGTCCCTTCGAAGAAACATCGTGTCGCCTTTGTGCCAATCGTTGCATCCATCCCATGCTTCCGCTCCATTTCACACAACCTTCATCTCCCTTCTATGAGCGAGAGAAGGGAACAACCCCTACTGCAACTTCTCCTACAACTGCGTTCCTTCGTCAGTCTCACCAGGATCACCCTCTTCGTCACCTCTACATCGTTTGAATGTCGCTGCCACCATTGTGGCCTCCGCCACGCGTGCCATTAGAATCTTTAGCTCCGCGAAGATCGTGTTTGACGAGGAACTTCCAACCCTCGGTTCCCTCCATTGCGTTGAAGAAGTGAAAAAAAATGGGGCACAATGATGTATCCTTCAATTTGAATGAAATATCAAAATTGATGCTTGTGACTTTGTGTATGTACATCTGATGCAGAAAAAGTAACTTGGACAAAGAATCACTTAGGCTACAAACAACGTACAAAAGAAATTGAAAAGTTGCCACATATTTGCAACTACGGCCTATTTTCTTCCCTCACATCTTTCATTGGCATTAATGGGCATTAAATGGAAACTTCATACTAACAATATATTTCACACATGAGGTTATCTCTTCTCAACAAAAATAAATCCTCATCAAGAATAAATCCTTAAGATTGTAGTAAAAATATGATGAGAACATAAATAGGAAAATTCCTGAGGTGTGTTGAAAACACTGCCCTTAAGGATTTAGCCGCAATGTATGCGCAAATCTCTTAGGGTACAACAGGAACATCTCGGATATATCCTGAGGATAACAAAAACTAGCAAGATAAGTACTCTTTGCAAGAATATGAATAACCCAGGATAATAGAAGAAAAATATAGAGGAAGAACAAAGAACAAGAAACCTAAGAAAGAAAAAGATATGAGTTATTGTGTGTTTCTGGAGAGCAACAGACCACCTTTTTATAGGTGTGAATGAGGGATGGAGATGGGTTAAAATCTCATGGCTCATGATGAAAAACTTATAATAGCTCAACAACGGTATTATTATTGTAAATACCAAATTGAAACGACTTTAACTATAATGGCCAAATTACAACTACATATAGTTATTCCATAGAACATTGGATGTGAAATATAATCATTAATCATCCTATAAACTTTTAATTACAGGTAAGTTTAATGTAACATCCTATTTTAATAACGTTATACTAAAAATAAAAAAATCATATTCAATAATTAAAAGTAGATAATCCACAAGGTTTATATAATATATCCTTATAGTCATCCAAAAGAAAACTATAATAATATATTATGTATACATAATCATAATCACTATGTAACTATGATTATATCCCGAAATTGTTCTTATTTTGCCTAAATATACTCACAGGTACACAAGTGTTTTGTATAGGCCTAGGCATATTAGGTAGTCTAAGTGTCCACTCTCCTTCAGTTCTCTAGATAAAAAGTCTTCTTCACTATAGATGTTTGGATGTTCTCTTCTTATGAGGGTGATGTGACCCCAGCAGGGACGCCTCATAGGGGTATTCCTCGGGTGATATATCCTCTACTTTGATGTGTCACAATGTCCTCTTCTGGCATGACCGGGGTGTCCTAGATGGAAATGGTGTCTCCAAAGACACTATGACGTTCAAGTTAGAAGCGTGTTACAGATGGGGATACAACAACTAAAATGATTCTACCCACATACCTCATGAATAGTGACTATATATAGTACATAAATGACTCCTGTTTATTGGGCCTAAGATTCCAAGGATTATCTCGTTTTAGGGTTTCCTAATGTGTTTTCTTATCTTTAATGCTTTTGTCATTCGTCCTTTTGCTTATGTTGACTCGTGTCGTAGTAGTGGCATATATGTCCCTTACTTTTAGGTACCGGCCGAGGTGTACTCATCTTTGGGTCTTCAATGTGCATTAGTTGAGGTGTCCTCATCCCTAGGTCTTCAATATGCATCATCCTTTGCTCACACAAAAATCGTGATCATTTCAAAAGAAGAAAACAAAACCACACAAAACCAACAAGACACAGAAAAGGGTAAGCAAATTTGCAAAGAAAACAACATTATTAATAGTTTTGTCTACCAAATCAAATCATACAATTTCACATATACCTTAAACTACAAATACCTTACACGAAAAACTGCTCTAACTATCAGCCTCTAATTAAATATCTGAGCAGTCAAAGTGAAGAAATGATTGTCTAGAACCAACCGTTAAAATTTCAACTCGATTCGACGATTAATCACGCAGGAATCTTAAATTTCCCGAGATGGCTCAGAGGTTGAAAGTCCAACTCGCCCAACCGAATATTTCTTGGCCAAGCGAGCTTACCTATTTGGATTCTCTGCCAAACTCAATTTTGGCACTCGCTCAATGAGTGTTGGGCTTGCAAAACGAGTCTGCATAACGTGAAAACCAAATTCTACAATTTGATGGTACCGGATGGCCAAAAATCAAATTTTAAGCATTATACAAGTTCCAAACCCATCAAATCCATGGTAAACCAATCAATCTAACCAAAATCATCACATTCACCACACATACGATAGAAAAGCCTTAAATTTTATAACACACAAAAACCCTAAAGCATATTAATTTCATAAAATTGAAGATCATATACCCCAATTTTAATAGTCCACAATAATTAATCATGTATGAGCAAGGAATTCGCTTCCCTCAGGTAAAATTGACGTTCTTATGCTCCCAAACACTATTTTGCAACCCCTTCCCAAAAAAGAACATATTCTTTTTACACCCAAAGGAAATAAGATCAATGATCTTAATAGAGGGCTAAATTCATCAACATTCAGAGACAAATTTGGGATGAGAAGGACCACATGCAACCTAGATATAACCAAATAAACAAAAGAATACAAATTTGACTTTCTAAAAGTGGGAAAAGAAGAGAACTTACTTTAGTGACAATTTTGTTTGGGTAGATTTGTATAGCTCCTCTTGGTGATTGCAACAGTAGTCTAAGTTTAAAGAAAAGACGAGGTTGAACTAAGCTAAGGGAGGAAGAAAGAGGATGAAAGAGGATTGTTTTAAGGAAAGTGATGAACTCCCTCTGTGTGTTTGCTCTTAAACATCCTAAGGGGTATTTTAGGGTTTTCAAATTCTACATGGGCATTTAAGGGATTTCACTTTCAAATTTTCTTTTTGAAATAAATTCAATTTTTTCTTATTATTTTCATAATTTTATATATATTTAGAGATTTCCCACCACATTTTTCCAAAATAATTGAAGAAATATGTCACTAATTAAAATAATTTTCCACCACATAACATATATAAATAAAAATCATTTTATATAGCATTGAAATAAAAATAATATGTGTCACTAATGGAAAATGGATCACTTATATCTAACTACAACGAATCACATATTAAAAAAGTGTGGTGACATTTTTATATATTGAGTAACTTTTTTATGTCTGACCTTTTGTAGTCAAATATAAAAGTCTCATTTACGTCAAGGGACCTAGGGATTTGACGTAAATGGAACTTTTTACGTGTGATCACAATGAGTCCGACGTAAATAAGAACACTTTTTTTATGTATGGCCTTTGTGGTCAAATATAAAAAGTATCATTTATGTTAGAGGGCCTAAGGATCCGACATAAATGGGTTTTTTCACATCTGACCATAAGGGACCAATATAAATGAATTTTTAAAATGTTGCATCTAACTTTTCTTCCTAATTTTTTCTTCCTCAAAAACCTCTCTTCTTTGACGATGACCCTAAGTGTGATGGAAGCTCCATTGGTGATCAAAATAGCTCATTTCTTCATCTTCCGTGGGAGATTTATGGTGGGGAGTGATTCTGTCTGATTTCATGTGTGTTATATACTGAGGTAAGTTGTCAAAACTTTTACATTGAAATTATGATTGTTTTTGGAGAATTCAACAATGTCTCCCTTGTTGTTGATGAGTGTTTTGTGGTGGTTGTGGGTGTTTCGAGGTGGTTGCTTCGATTGCATTGAAGTTTTGATGGGTCAAGTGTGTCATTGAAGTATGTGCTCTATATCTTTTAGTTTTTTTTTTAGAATTTTAATCATGAGAATGCATGAATATCTTCATTGTTATTATGTCTCATTTTTGCATATTGTTGTCATTTGAGTTTTATGCATATAAAACAAAGTCATTTCAATAGTGGTAGTAATACCTAAAAGCTTATAATAAGAACAAAACAACTTTATCTTCTCTTGAATGCTAAAATGTGATGACGAGAATTGCCTAGTAAAATTATGTTTGGCACCATTAATAATGTAGATATTTTGTTTAGAATATGCTTCAATTCATGTGGTAAGGTCACTTCTAGGATTATTCCATGTTTTTTGTTTTTGGATAATAAACGTCTAACAAAGGAATTAGTTAACTAGGTTGTTCCTTTCCATAAGTGGATGTGTTTATTTTTACTATGACCTACATCAATCAAAGATTTAATTTCATTATGAAAATCATTTTAATTTGCATTGTTCTAGTTATTCTTACGTTTTATTTATATTTACCTCCTGCTTTTTATGATTAATTTTTTAGCATCAAAGTTTACATTTTCTTGCATGATTAATTTTAACAAAATATTTATCAACGACATCTTTTGGAATTGAAATTCAATTTCAGCTTCTTTCTTCTTTTTATTAAGATAGTGAAACTTAAGTATTAGTTAACTCTATAAAATTAGGTAAGATGAAATTTATATCCATTTATATATTATAATTTAATTATATCTATAGTCGATATAAGATTTTCAACACATTTCCTTATATTAATAAACACAAGAACAAAGAAGGACTCCATAGACCTAACTAATTTTGACTAGAATAAATTCTTATTGTCTTTAATATCATATCAAAAGAGAAAAAATTAAAATAATTTATTAAATCAAGAAATGTAATATTCACGGATAAGAAAAGACTATATATAACGTAAAACATACTAAGAAGATGAATATAAAATGAAACAAAAAGAATTGATTACATAAGAAAATATACCGTCTAAGTACATTCAATTTTAATATTAAGATAATAAAAGTTATGTCTCATTTAATTTTATGAAAACACGTCACACATACACACAAATTTGGTCATATATCTAATGGATGTAATTTCTCACTTTTACATTTTAAATGATTAGAAAGTTAGTTTTTAAGTAACATTTTCTCTAAGTCAACATATTATATGAATAATTATAAGGTGAACAATGTAGCTAAATCAACTTCTCTTAATTTCTTTTGGTCAAATTTCATAGAACTAAACTTCAATAATAAAAAAAAATATGGGTTAAATATGTTTTTAGTCCCTAAACTTGGACGTGAAATTAAAATTCGGTCTTATCCTACATTTTGATTACAAACTTTAAAATTAAATGGATATAGTCTTTTTTAATCCAAAAATGTTATTTTTTTTACTTGTTAAATAATGTTTTAGATTGACATCGGAGTTGGAATATGTCAAATGGTGTAAACAATTTACACATGACCTGAAATGCAATTTAACACGTGAAAAAGGTTTTATGTAGTTGGATTAGAAAATTTATATTTATTATTTTTAAAAATTAATAACCAAATTATATTAAAATTTGAAATAAGAACGATTTTTAATTTTGTGTCTAAATTTAAAGACAAAACATATTTAATTCAAAAATTATTAGTCTCAATATACAGCATAAAACCTTAATGTATAGTACCAGGGAGGGAGATAAAGAAACTTATATCACACCATGTGAATATATTAAGAACTAGAAAACTTTGCATTAGTTAAAACAAAAATAAAAAAATAAATATCATAGAAAAAAGTTCATAGGTAGGAGAATGGATATTTTTTCTTCTCCTCAAAACTCATTCGAAAGTAGTTCGAAGAATAAACCAAAAACAAAAATAAAAAGTGATATGATTACTCTATAGTATGAAAAGACAATGATTTCAAACAAGATGTCTACTAATTTAAACATACTACATCACAATTGACGAAAAATTACTCACAAGAAAGGATGAATGAAATTACTAACTTTTTTCTAGAAGTCATTTAGATACATTATGGGGGGCAGATTAACAACATTGATTAGTAGAATTCTAGAAGTCATTTTCGAGATTCCAACAAAAATAATAAAAATGTCATAATTTTAAATAATGGGTGAGATAAAAAAAAAAAGAGAGTTACATATAGAAATAAAATTTAAATATTTGAAAATCCTATTATATAACCTTAAACATCTGTCCACTCTTCATGCTTCGGAAGGACGAACAACATTTCGAATTAAAATGTACTTAAATTAGAAAAAAATAGTAAAATTAAAAATTTAAAAAATCCTTATTCTTTTGTTCCTCTTCTTCAAGCTCACTCCCCAAAGCGGTGACATGACATGAATACCAATACAAAAAAATTACATGGATGCATTGTGGAATTAAAGAAAAAGAAAATGCATGGATGCATTGAAGAGGAGAAAGTGGGTAAGAAGATGGGCATAATAATGAGAGTAGTGGAGGAGAAGAAAAGCTTATTGAAATGCATTATTAATGAAGGTGGATTGAAAATAGTCCAACAAAATTCACCCTTACTTTAATGATTTGCCATGAGTAATTAAACAAGGTTGGAATAAAGGGGGTAAAAGAGATTAGCAAGGAAGGAAACAGAATTGAAGGAGTAAAGAAATGATGATAAAAAAGTGAGACAAGGGTGGGACATGCAAGTGAAAGGGAAAAAGAATAGAGCGAAATCCTCATTGGTGTGAGGAAAAGAAGGAAAGTGAGTAAGAAACAAAAGTAAGGGATGAGGTCCTAAGGTTTAGGACTTTTTGGCCCTTTTGGGGCTAGGCAATAGTAAAATATATAGCAAGGGTGAATGATGTAGATCCATATAGATAGGAAGAGAGCTAAGTCATTTAATTAATCACAATCAATCAATCATAAGATAATAAGCTAGTTTTGAATGAAGCCCTTTGGTTTTGGGTGGGTTTGGTTGGTGGGTGATGGGGGATACAGTGACAAAGTGGGAGAAGACTCAAAATAGACTACTACATCACATAAAGAGAGAAAGGTTACATAATTCTAACACCATTATTCCTACTTCTCCTTCCCACTTTCCACTTTCCACTTTCCACCACCCTTTTCCCCTTCCTCAAATTATCATAACATAATGCTTTATCTCCTATTCATGTCAAATGCTTTGGAATGGGTTTTGTTTTTGTTTTTAAGTGTTCAAAAACTAAACATTATTTTATTGTTTGATGTAAATTTAGAAAAACTAAACCTTTTGAACATGAGGTAGCCCTTCAATCAATGAAGACAAACAAGATGCAGTCTGACAAAGCTCAACCTACACATTCAGTGGTGAAGAAGCCATCTCCGTGCAACATATTAGATTATAATTGTTTAACAAATGGAATCAATCCTGGCAAATTAGTCAAAACTAATTAAGCAATAATTATAGAGCCGATTAAACCCAACAAACTAATGTTTATCAAACAGATTAAGATGAAATAACATTACAACAAATCAGACATTTGGATTAAGTAAAGTCAAAAGCCTATTAAATATTGGTCATGTTGGATTGTTGAAAAATACGTTATTTTAAAAATAGACCTTTTTCCTATGAGAAAATACGATCGTGCTTATCGAAATTCATTAGGGTGGTCGGTGAACTATTATTGATAAGATTAGTGAAAAAGTTGAGATTATTATTATAATTTTATTTAGCTTGTTCTGTTTAACGGATGACATTAGGTTCATCGTTTCCAAACAAGTAACTTTAATTAAGATAATGATAATTAATGATGATGGTATGATTATGGTGATAATTTACTAGACATAGGACGTCTAATCTTGTTTTTTAGTTGGGCCAACTATATCATTAATAGCTGTCGGTAATATGTAATTGCAGTCTGCATAACCTTGTTTACGAACGAACAACTCAAGAGTTGGATCTTCATTAAGTTAGACATATTAATTTTAATTTTAGATATGAACAAAACTAGCGTTTGAACGGTCAAGTTTTACATATATATTAATTTTTATGAATCTGATTAAATTAAGTGTGGTGTACTAATTTGTTATTTAGATTAAAAAATGATTTTGGAAAGGAGAACAGGTATTTGGAGGTTTGGTCCAGTCGTTGGTGAAGAAATAAAGGCACTAATGATATGGTAGAAGATTTAACCCTACATGCCATGTGCCATATTTTCCCCGTGGGTTTTGAATCCCTCACCATAAGTGAATGCCATTAATTAGGCCTCAGAGTCTCGTGGCCCAAAGACACACCCTTCATTTGTATGACATTTTTAAAAGTGGAATGCTCTGTGTCCAATTAAAACTATACAACAAAAAGAGAAATAAAGGAACACAACCAAAACACCAACGCCATGCCTCTTTCTAATCGTCACAAAACACCAAAATTCAACAGCTCATTCACCCAAGCATGGCCTAAGACAGATAATATTCTTATTTTAAGAAAACTTAAATAAACTTCACTATATATAAGCAACCCAAGATGGACTAGGATATCATCATTCTTTTATCTTTTTTATTCCTTCTTTCTTAGATAAGTTCCTGAGATAAACCAACTTAAACATCCTCCTTCCACGTGTCTCACATTTTGTGATCTACCTCACTCATACAACCACCATACCATAATCTATATCTATAAAACACACACAATAAACACTCTTATCAAGTATGAAACCCCTTGTCTAGTTCAAGACTCAAACATAAAAATATTTGTAAATTATCCTATAACTAAACAAATATTGTATTTTTGTTCTATATTTGTTTTTTTTTAATTCCCTTTATTTTTTCTATGTGATAGCAGTTATGATGATCAACACCTATAACTTTATTACCCAAACATAGCTAGTCATTTCAATGGGTATGATCACAATGCTTTAAAAGTATTCTTCTTCAATTTTAGAAGATTTCAATGGCATATGAAATCTAATTTACATTCAAAGAAAATCCTCAAATCAAGTAATTTCCATTGAGATTACGTCCTGAATATAAAAAAAATGACCAAGTATATTTAACAACAACACAATTAATATGGCAAAACCCAGGAATTTGCAAGCAAACCACTGAAAATACCGTGAGGTTTGGCTGCTGAAACGTGACAACATTTGTGCACATAATTGCACAGTTTGGTGGTTTCATCTGATGTTAAGAACTTAATCTCTCTCTATCGTAATCAGTTTTGACCAATTATTGGTTCCAAAACATCTTTGTTGATCTTCAAGTTTGTAGCTTGGAAGATGATGAGTATGAAGCAAACATAAAATAGTTTTTCACATTTTTCTATTTTCTTTGGAGATTGAAGCTTAGGGATAAGAGGTCGCTTTCAAATTGGCCCACATCGGAAGAAATTCTCAGCAGAGAAACCAAATTGCACATGCTTACAAATACTCCAAATGGGATGGCAAGTTTCACGTGACTCTAACACCTCTCAATTCTTTGTTTCCCATTTTCTGTGGGAAAAGTGAAACAAAGTCACACACAACCGGAAACTATTTGCTGCTCTCTGCAAATGCACAGTTTTGGAGTCTATAGGTCATTGCTTTCTTCAAATACATTCCTCTCTTTCCTCGTTAATGTCCATCTTATCACTTCCACGCCCATGCTATAGTCATATCATTCCTCACTAGTTAACAGAAAAATGTCCTAAGAAATAAAGTTACATATAATGTTGATGAATTAGAGTTTAGGGTTTGTAAGTGCTGCATAATATGTTTCTATTTTCAATAACAAAAAATATAGTTGTTTTTTGTTTTTATTGTTTTTTTTTCTCATACTAACTCATCAACCCAACTATATACTCTGTACATGTATAGTAAGAGTGTTGTTTCTCTAATATATATTTTTGTGTTTTTTCTTACCATATATAACTGTTTGATAAAAGGAAAGAAATGAGTGGCAAATATTTATTTAACAAGTGTTTTTAACTTATTTGGTCACTTATTTAACTAACATAACAAAAAGGTTTAAATATACATTTGATCCTTATTTTTGTTCTTTTTATTCAATTTAATTCTCATTTTTGTTTTGTATTCAATTAGGTCTTCATTTTTGTTAAATTTTGGTCAATTTGATCTTTTTAGTAACGGTGTTTAGTTAACATTTTTTAACAGTACATGTCACGTGTCAGTCAGCTCCTGGTTTTTTATTTATTTTTTTAATTTTAAGAAAATTATCCACGTGTCAATGCTAGTGTCACGTATTAGTTTGTGGTTATATTATTTCTTTTTGTTCAATTTAGTCCCTATATTCGTTATTTTTATTCAATTTAGTCCTTATATTTGTTATTTTTGTTCATTTTCGTCCTAATTTTGATTAAAATGAATCAATTTTATTCTTGATATCAAATTTAATATCTTTTATAAAAATTATACTAAGATTTTTTTAAAAATTGACATTTTTATTAAATATTTTTGAAAATCAATCATAAAATATTAAATTTAATTATAAATTAAATAAAATTTTAATATTTAATTATTAAATAGAATATAATTATTTAAAATATTATAAGAATATAATTATTAAATATTTTTTTTCTAATATTTATATTCTAAAATACTGATATTTTTGAAATTGATATTTAAAAATATTTCGAATATTGGAAATATTTTAGAAAAATATACTAATATTTATAAAATTAACATTTAAATATAAAAATTTTAGATTTTAATATCTAAAATGTAATAAAAATATTAAATATTTTAAATTTAAATATCAATTTTACGAATGTTAATATATATTTTTAAAATATTTAATAATTATATTTTAATAATATTTTAAATAATTATATTTTATCTAAAAATTAAATCTAAGAATTATATTCAATTTATAATTAAATATAATAATTTATAATTGAATTTTAAAAATAACTAATAATAATGTCAATTTTAAAAATATATATATAATATTTATAAAAAATTAAATTTGGTCTTAACTTGAAAGAGAAATTTTTTTTCATTTTAATAAAAATTGGAATTAAATTAAAAAGAAAATAAATTGAATTGAACAAAAATAATAAATATTATGATTAAATTGAATAAAAAAATAATATAACCATAAACTGATACGCAACATTACACGTAACACTATTATAATTTATATAAAAAATTTTTGAAAATTAAAAAAAAAAATTAAATTAAAGAAAACTACGAACTGACAAATAATATGATATGTACTGTTAAGAATCATTAACTCTATTATATGTGCAGAGATAGATAGTGGGAAGGAGTGATGTGCTAGCCCTAATTATTAGAATATACACAGTAAGTGTAACCTAATAAAGCAGCACTACTCATAAAGATATATTGTACATCTGACAAATCTCGTACTCTTGTTTCCTAGTGATCTATGTTCCGACAAAGTGTGTAGCATCTCCTAAATAAACTCAAAGTAATTGTCAAGGATATTATTTCATGCTTTTAGGTGGTAAATAAAATCATATCATACCTCACAAACTCAAACATGTTGCCCAATCTTAGAAAAACAATTTAGTTTGCACCAGAATTGTATTTTAATGCCTAGTGGTAGAGGTAATATTTGTTGCTTTTGTGATTAAAAAACTAATTTATAGTGTATTAATAAAATCCTTAATGATTTAATACTGTATGTACCTTCATAATGATAGCCATATTTGGTTCATTTAATATGTTAAATGACTGTGTATTAATATCCAAAAATAACATTATTTGGTTCATTTATAATTCAATAATATATCTGACCTTCTAGATAAAGTATAAGGTTTTGCCTGTTTAATAACCCAATTTGGTTTCTCGAACGTTTTCATATATGTATCATAATGGATGATGACGAATTCTGGATACCCAGTCAGATAATTTATTTATAAAATAAAGAATTAATAACAATTATTATCATGTAAAATAAAAAATAAAAAAAGCATAAAATGTTGAAATCAAATACAGCGAAATGAATAGGAAATGAAATGGCCAATTATTGAAGTGTAAGAATACACAACAAACAGAAAAGAGAACGAATTGAATGAAAGATATTAGTCAATTTTGACAAAAGAAAAAAATTGGAACAGCTAGATATTATTATAAAATATGAGTGTCAAGAAAATAACATTTATATTATTCTCAAAATTAAGAATTGTATTTGTACCCCACAAATCTAAACCGGTTCCTATCATACATATTATATCATTGTAATATATAATATTAGTAATTTTATAACGATCCATACAAATTTATTGTAGGAGTTGATGAATCAGATTTTTTAAATTTTAATCTAAATCCAATCCAGATTTAATAAAATATATTACATTCTTATTTAGATTTATTTTACCTAAATTATATTAATTTATATTTTTTCAATTTAATTTAAATTAAATCTAGATTAAATTTACTATTAACTCTACTTTTAATTGTATTAAATCTTACATGGAATCAATATAATTGACTTGATGTGGAATCAATTTAATCCAACTCAAATTGACATTATGAAACTAAGTCTAATGTATCATTGGGATAACAATAGACCAATAAAACGGGATAACGACATGTTTCATTATTCATACTCATTCTAAAGAAAAAATTCCATTCACATCCTTGTACCCATACCTAACGGTATAATATTTTTATCGCATTTCTATCTCCATCGGGTACTGTATACTCATATCAATGCTTTAACTTGCTTTCTTATTATTTCAATATCAATTAATTAATTTTTATTAAAAAAATAAAAAATCACGACAAAAAAAACATATATTATCATATATTCAATACATATACTTGTTTTTTAATATCAAATATTTATAAAGAAATTATAATTTTTTATTTTTCAAATTAGAGTATCAAATAAAATTTAATGAGAACCAAAATATTTATTAAGTTTTTAAATGTTAATGAAACTGTAACGTCCCATTTAATCAATAAACAAATTAAAAGAGGCGTCACACAAAATAACATAATAGCACGGTTCAGGAGTGTAAACATTACTCCCTACAGTCGTTCAAAAGAAAACAAGAGGGAAACTGGGCACACCACGATATCAATAACAAAGCATAATAAAGTGCGACAATATTCTAAAATAAAGCCCAATGGCCAGACAATACATGGACCATAGCCCTAACAGAAAAGCCCAAAAAACGGGAACCAACCCAAACGACTATGCAGCGGAACCACCATCGCCCTGTTGACCATGAGTATTTCTCGCATCTGCTCACATCAATAAATTGATGATCATCGCAAAGAGAGAGATCCACACCACAAAACATACAACAAACAAAAGGGTAAGCTAGAGCCAAAAAGATTTTATCATGCAATCAGATATACTTTCACAGTCAAATATACACACATCATCCAAGCATGTTATGACTTTCAAATCAATACACTAAGACTCGACTCGACTCATCTAGATATGTATAATTAGGTCGGATTCAGCAGATGCTTGCACTTGTGGTGGATATCTCTGCTCACCCCCGAGCTAAGTGTTACAAGTGTTACAATATTTCCAATTCCCCACACACAAGGTTAGCCCTTAATGAATTTCAGGCTTCCTGCTACTCTCACCACAAGACTCAGTCAACTCTAAGTGAGACTAACTGATTGCTTAGAGTGTCAGGATGCAACCTTACCTTGAATCCTTACCCAATTATATAGATGGGGCACCACCATGAATTCCCACTAACAGGGGTCATGGAATTACCTCCCGACCACTGAAGCACAACCCTGAAATCTCACCTAGAGACTTCGAGGAATTACGCACTAACACAGACCAATCATACTCAATCAATCAAGAAAGATTTATCATGCATATATATA